>Ga0247805_1000714_pt1 | contig 16829 bp, 16 predicted proteins | sample UWRJL044104R1_FD_180930 | JGI IMG/M metagenome (GOLD analysis project Ga0247805, IMG submission 180930) | Plant litter microbial communities from Arlington Agricultural Research Station in Wisconsin, United States - UWRJ-L044-104R-1 | ecosystem: Environmental > Terrestrial > Plant litter >... | reverse complement strand
CTCGTGCGTGTTGATGGTGTTCGCGTAGGTGTGCACGCTCTCGGTGTACGCGCTGGTCCACTGCATCGCGACCTCGAGGGAGATCTTGCGCACGGTGTCCTCGGATTCGAAGGCGATGACATCCGCATGGATGAGCTCGGCCTTCTTCGCCCGGTTGAGGTACTCGACGTAGTCGACGAGTCCCTTCTCGTACATGTAGCTCTCGACGACCTCTTCTTCGCCGCGCTCGTCGGTGAGCGTGATGCGCAGTCCCTTGTTGAGGAAGGCCATCTGCTGGAAGCGGGCGCGCAGCGTCTCGTAGTCGAACTCGACCGTCTCGAAGGTCTCGGCGCTCGGCCAGAAGGTCTGCTGGGTTCCGGTCTCGTCGGTCGCCTCGCCCTTCTCCAGCGGAGCGGTGGGAACACCGTTCGAGAAGCTCATGCGCCAGACGTGTCCCTGGCGGCGCACCTCGGTGTCGACCTTGCTCGAGAGCGCGTTCACGACGGAGATGCCCACGCCGTGGAGGCCGCCCGAGACGGAGTAGCCGCCGCCGCCGAACTTGCCGCCGGCGTGCAGGATCGTCATAACGACCTCGACGGTCGACTTCTGCTCCTGCTTGTTGATGTCGACCGGGATCCCGCGGCCGTTGTCGCGCACGCGGATGCCGCCGTCTTTGCGCATGGTGACGGTGATCAGGTCGCAGTGGCCGGCGAGGGCCTCGTCCACAGAGTTGTCCACAACCTCGTAGACCAGGTGGTGCAGGCCGCGCGGGCCGGTCGAGCCGATGTACATGCCGGGGCGCTTGCGCACCGCTTCGAGACCCTCGAGGATCTGGATCTGGTCGGCGCCGTAGTCCTCGTCGTTGTTCGAGCTGGTGAGCGCCTCGTGTGCGGACGCGTCACTGATGACCGCCGCCGTCTGGGTGTCGTCGATCGCAGCCGCTATAGCCTCGGCCGGATCGGATGCTGCCTGCCCGGCTGGTGTTGCACTGTCCTGGATAGAATTGTCCTCGAGGTTATCGCCGGGATTCGTCGCCATCTGAAATTGTGCTCCTGCCGCATTTTGGTGATGTGCCATCCGAGAGTGTGGTCCCGATTCGGGACGCGCTAGGCGGCCCCCTCAGTCTACCAAATAGCGGCGTGTTGCGTGGTCTCTACGGCGTTGTGCCGCGTTTTCCGCACGGGGGTGACCAGATTTGCCCACCTAGCCGTAAGTATCGCGCGGGCCACGTCCTGGAATTGATCTGGGACCGCGTTTCCAGGAGGGCGCGTTCGGCCCGTCGAAGCGTACCGACTGGATCTTCGCGTCGGGGTAGCGCAGCGCGATGTGCGTGGTGATCTGGGTGCGCATCAGTCGCAGCTGGGTCGCCCACGCCGTGGAGTCGCACTGCACGGTGAGAACTCCGTCCTCGATGCCCACCGGTGTGGAGTGCTCCGCGGTCTCGGCGCCCGCGATCTCGACCCACGACGCCACGAGCTCGGACTGCGCGAGGGGCGAGGTCCAGCCCATGTTGGCGGTGAGCAGGTCGAGCACATCGGCGATGCCGTGCGGGTCGCGGCCGACGCCGAAGGGCACGCTGGCTCCCTCGACCCGCTTCTCGCGCTTCTTCGCGTCGTTCGACTTGAACACTCCCGTGCCGAACAGGCGGCGGAAGCGCAGGTAGACGGCGCGGGCCTCGTCGTTCTCGCGTGGCGGCGGGGTGTTCGTCATGAGTCCTCCCCCTCCACGATACGTCCGGCCCGGATGCGCACGATATGGGCGGCGAGCTTCTCCGGCACGTCGTCGAGCACCGCCGCGGTGATCAGCACCTGCTCGAAACCGTCGACCGCGCCGGCCAGCCTGGCCCGTCTCGACTCGTCGAGCTCGGCGAACACGTCGTCGAGAATCAGCACCGGGTCGCCGGTGGACGACTCGCGTCTGAGAACCTCAGCGGATGCGAGTTTCAGAGCGAGCGCGAACGACCAGGACTCGCCGTGGCTGGCATAGCCGCGGGCGGGGAGGGAGTTCAACTCGAGGAAGAGGTCGTCGCGGTGAGGACCGGCGAGCGTGATGCCCCTGTCCACTTCGGAACGGCGGAGCCTGACCAGCGCCGCCCTGAAGTTCTGGGCGATGTCTGCCAGCTCGAGCGCCCCGCCACGCACGGCGCTCTGTTCGATGGTGGCCTCATCCGCTGAATCGCTCGACAGGATGCTGAGATAACTGGCAAGGGACGCGTGGTGGTCTGCCCCCGCGATCTGCGAGTAGGACTGTCCGACCAGCGGAAGCAGGTCGGCCACGAGTGCGCTGCGCGCCTGGATGATCTCGGAGCCGAACTCGACGAGACGCTCGTCCCAGATCTCGAGGGTGGAGAGCGCGCCGCCGCGGATACCGGATGCGCGGGCCGACTTGAGCAGCGAGTTGCGCTGCTTCAGCACGCGGTCGTAGTCGGTCATCACCCCGCCGAGGCGCGGATGGCGCTGCACGAGCAGCTCGTCCATAAAGCGGCGGCGGCCGGAGGGGTCGCCGCGCACCAGCGCCAGATCCTCCGGAGCGAAGAGCACGCTGGAGAAGTAGCGCGGCAGCTCGCGGGTCTTGATCACCGAGCGGTTGACCTGCGCCCGGTTCGCGCCGACGCGGTTGATCTGCACCTCGACGAGCATCTGCCGGTCGCTGTGCTCGAGTCGGGCGCGCACGATCGCGGCGTCCTGGCCGGCGCGGATCATCGCGTGGTCGGTGGAGACCCGATGCGATCCGAGGGTGCTCAGGTAGCCGAGCGCCTCGACCAGGTTGGTCTTGCCCTGGCCGTTGGAGCCGACGAAGACGTTCGGCCCCGCCACCATCCCAACATCAACGGTTTCGTAGTTGCGGAAATCGCTGAGGTTGAGACGGGTGACGATCACGGGCGAAGAGGTGGTGCGTTACGCCTTGCGGACGGAATGCCCACCGAACTGGTTGCGCAGTGCGGCGACGGCCTTCATCGAGGGCGAGTCACCCTGACGCGAGACGAAGCGCGCGAAGATCGCGGCGCTGATGGTGGGAACCGGGACGGCGTTGTTGAGCGCCTCTTCGACGGTCCAACGGCCCTCGCCGGAGTCCTCGACGTAGCCCTCGATCTCCTTGAATTCCGGGTCTTCCTTGAGCGCCTTGACGAGGAGTTCGAGCAGCCAGGAGCGCACGACGGTTCCGCGCTGCCAGGCCTCGAAGGTTCCGGTGACGTCCTTGATGATGTCCTTGCGGGTGTCGAGCAGCTCGTAGCCCTCGGCCCAGGCCTGCATCAGCGCGTACTCGATGCCGTTGTGCACCATCTTGGCGTAGTGGCCGGCGCCGATTTCTCCGGTGTGCACGAATCCCTCGGCGCGGGGGCCCTCGGGGCGCAGTGCGTCGAAGATCGGCAGGGCGCGCTCGACGTCGGCCGCGTTTCCGCCGACCATAAGGCCGTAGCCGTTCTCGAGGCCCCAGACTCCGCCCGAGACACCGGCGTCGATGTAGTTGACGCCTTTCTCTGCCAGCAGTGCCGAGTGCTTGAAGTCCTCGGTGAAGCGGGAGTTTCCGCCCTCGATCACGAGGTCGCCCTCGGAGAGAACCTCGGAGAGCTCGGTGATCACGTTGGTCGTGATCGCGCCGGACGGAACCATCACCCAGACGATGCGGGGGGCGGGAAGTGCGGCAGCCAGGTCGGCGAGGCTCGCGACGTCGGAGACGGCGGGGTTGGGGTCGTATCCCGTTACCTCGATGTCGCCGTTGCGCAGGCGGGCACGCATGTTGTTGCCCATCTTGCCGAGTCCAATGAGCCCAATGTGCATGAAAGTTCCTTTGATACGTGTCTGGTTGGGGGTCTAGCGCAGGAGAAGGTTGGGCTGAAGGAGGTACTTGTAGTTGTCAGCACCCGCCTGGTCCTTCGAGGACTGGCTCGTGATGAGAACCGGTCCGGGCTTGTTCGGGTTCTCGGTCTTGGTGAACGAGATCCTGACGAATTCCGAGTGGACGGCGCCGAGGCCGTCGAGAAGGAACGCGGGCTTGAGGGAGACGACCGTGTCGGTTCCGGTGAGGAAGGCATCGATGGTCTCGGACGCCTGGGCCTGCTCGGAGCCGATGGCCTCGAGAGTCAGACCGTCGACGGAGAAGCTGAAGCGCAGAGCGGCCTCGCGCTCGAGCACCAGCGAGACGCGGCGCACCGCTTCGATGAGCTCGGCGGTGTTGATCACCGCGTAGTTGTCGACCGTCTCGGGGAATAGGCGCTTAACGGGAGGGAAGTTGCCCTTGATGAGAAGCGAGGTGACCGTCTTCTTGTCGGCCTGGAACGCGATGAGCTCGCGCTCGTCGCTGGAGGTGATCGCGACGGAGATCGAGCCGCTGTGGCCGAAGGTCTTGCCGATCTCGATCAGGGTGCGCGCGGGGACGAGGGCGGTGATGACCTCGGTGACCGACTCGTCGGCGGTCCACTCGATCTCGCGTACGGCCACCCGGTAGCGGTCGGTCGCGATCAGCGAGAGCTTGTTGTCGGTGATCTCGAGCTGCACGCCGGTGATCACGGGGGTGACATCGTCGCGGGACGCGGCGACAGCCACCTGGGACACGGCGTTCGCGAAGAGTTCCGCCGGCAGGAATCCGGACTGCGCCGAAACCTGGGGCAGGGTCGGGTACTCCTCGACGGGCATGCTCAACAGCGTGAAGTGCGCGGAACCGCAGGAGACGGTGATGCGTCCCTCCTCGGTTGCGAAGGTGACCGGTGCGTTGGGCAGCCGGCTCGCGATATCCGCGAGCAGTCGACCGGAGACCAGAACGCGTCCCTCTTCGGACACCTCGGCTGCGATCTCGGTCTGTGACGAGACCTCGTAGTCGAACGACGAGAGGGTGAGGCCCGCATCCGCTGCTTCAATCAGGATTCCACTCAGAATCGGCAGAGTGGTGCGCTGGGGAAGCAGCTTCACGGCGAACGAGACTGCCTCGCTGAAGACGTCGCGATTTACCTGGAACTTCACGTAGGGAACCCCTGTCACTGATGGATCGTGGTCTGGCCGGTTAATACTGGCACAGGCGAGCCGGGGCCGAAGCGGCGCCGGGTCCAAGGTTATCTCTCGCTAACCAAGAAGGATTAAAAAGAACAACAGTGTTAACCGCTGTGCGAACTGTTAGTAACTACAAGAATTCGAGACGACGACAGGGAACTACAACTTTGTGACTTGTTGACGAACTGTGGAATCTCACGACAAGTTTTGTAACTACTCCGTCGGACGGTGGAGTCAGTTTCCACAGAACCTTGTAATTCGCCAACATCCTTTCCGGCGAGTTTCCACAGTTATCCACAGGGATTTCATACTGTGTGAAAACTCGTGCTCCGGGCGGAATCCGCTAGTTCTTACCGAAGCGGTGGTTCTGCTTGATGCGGCTGGTGAGCTCGGTGACCTGGTTGTAGATGGAGCGGCGCTCCTTCATGAGCTCGGTGATCTTCTTGTTCGCGTACATCACCGTGGTGTGGTCGCGGTTGCCGAAGAGCTGGCCGATCTTGGGGAGCGAGAGGTTGGTCATCTCGCGGCAGAGGTACATCGCGATCTGGCGCGCGGTGGCCACCGCCTGCGAACGGGATGAGCCGTAGAGGTCGTCGACGGTGAGCTTGAAGTACTCCGCGGTGTGGTTGATGATGTCGACCGGTGCGATGACGTTGTCGTCGTCGAGCGTGATGAGGTCTTTGAGCACCGTCTGCACGAGGGCCAGGTCGACCGGCTGGCGGTTGAGGCTGGCGAAGGCGGTGACGCGGATCAGGGTTCCCTCGAGCTCGCGGATGTTGGAGGACACCTTCGACGCCATGTACTCGAGGATCTCGTTGTCGACCTGCAGCTTCTCGCTCTGCGCCTTCTTGCGCAGGATGGCGATGCGGGTCTCGAGGTCGGGCGCCTGCACATCGGTGATCAGGCCCCACTCGAAGCGCGAGCGCATTCTGTCCTCGAAGCCGGTGAGCGCCTTCGGGGGCAGGTCGCTGGTGATGACCACCTGCTTGTTGTGGTCGTGCAGCGTATTGAAGGTGTGGAAGAAGGCCTCCTGGGTGGAGTCCTTTCCCTGCAGGAACTGGATGTCGTCGATGAGGAGGATGTCGATGTCGCGGTAGCGCGACTGGAACACGCTCGACCGGTTGTTCGCGATGGAGTTGATGAAGTCGTTGGTGAACTCCTCCGAGCTCACGTACCGAACGCGGATCCCGGGATAGAGGCTCTCGGCGTAGTGGCCGATCGCGTGCAGGAGGTGGGTCTTGCCCAGTCCCGAGTCGCCGTAGATGAAGAGCGGGTTGTACGCCTTGGCCGGGGCCTCGGCGACAGCGACGGCTGCGGCGTGGGCGAAGCGGTTCGATCCGCCGATGACGAAGTTGTCGAAGTTGTACTTGGGATTGAGACGGGAGTCGGAACGACGTCCGTGAACTCCGGAGTCCGTCGCGGCCGGGATCACCGTGGGCTCGATGTAGGCGGCCTCGCTGATGTTGGTGTCCTGCTCGAGCGAGTCGTGCTGGATGTCCGGGTTGACCACGATCGCGAAGTTCGTGACCTCCTGGTCTTCGCTCAGGCCGGCGATGGCGTTGAGAAGGGGGAGGCGGATGCGCTGTTCGAGCATTCCGCGGGTGAGCTCGTTCGGCACTTCGAGGTAGAGGGTGCCGGCCATCACGCCCTTGGGTTCTACGAGGCTGATGAAACCGAGGAGCTGAGGGGTGATTCTCTCGTCAGATGTGAGCCGGGTGAGAACCGATTTCCAGATCTCTGGGGTTGAGTCAGCTGTTTCCGCCATGCGATTTAGTTCCTACAATCAAAAAGTTATTCACAGGGTTATCCACTGGAGTGATTTCCGCTGCGCGTCAGTAATTACCGGTTCTTCCCCGAAGAATGGCTGCGCTTCACCTTAGTTCTTACCCCTGTGCACTCACCAACCCCAAAGTTATCCAGATGTGGATAACCTTGGAGTACCACCCGAGGTTTGACCGGAGCGGCTTAAGGCCGTACTTTTAATCAGTTGACTTCTGCCTTCGGGCCAAACCTTTCTTACCGGCCTTCAGAGCTGGGCTTTGGAGATACCACTATGAGCAAGAGAACTTTCCAGCCGAACGTACGCAAGCGTTCCAAGGTGCACGGCTTCCGTCTGCGCATGCGCACCCGCGCCGGCCGCGCGATCCTGGGCGCTCGTCGTCGCAAGGGCCGCACCGAGCTTTCCGCGTAGCAACCGCCTGCACATCACAGTGCCTCGGGCCACCGCGCAGGTGATAACGCCGTGCTCCTGAACAGAGTGCTTCGTTCTCCATCGGCGAGCGGTGGTCCTTTGGCATGCCCGGCGGCCGTGTCCGCCGGCGTCACGACGGGACCCGTCGATGCTCGCTAAAGAGAACCGCGTGCTCAGCGCTGCCGATTTCAAGTCGGCCGTGCGCCGAGGCAAGCGTCTCTATGGACCCCACGCCGTGGTCTACGTCGCTGCACGGGACACCTCCTCCCCCACTCGATTCGGTTTCATCGTCGGGAAGAACGTGGGCAATGCGGTCACCCGCAATCTCGTTCGACGTCGACTCCGCTCGATCGGACGTGACCTTCTCGCTACACGGGCGACGGGCGGCGACGTTGTGGTGCGTGCACTGCCAGGGGTTGAACAAGTCGCCTGGGATACCCTGCACTCGGAGATCACGAACGTGGTCAATGGGAGCGTGAGACGGCGATGAATCGGACGATGGCGTTCGTGTGGCTTCTGCCCCGCAATCTCTGCGTACTGATACTGCGGTTCTACCGCGCAGTCGTCTCGCCGCTCTACGGCGACGTTTGTCGCTACTACCCCTCATGTTCTTCGTACACACTGCAGGCGATCCAGCATCACGGCGTCGTTCGCGGCGTCTGGCTCGGTAGCCGTCGCATCGCCCGCTGCCACCCCTGGGCCGCCGGTGGAATCGACGACATCCCGCAGCGTCCGACCGAGCGGTACTCGGTAACAGACTTCGGCTTTGTCGTCGCACACAGCCACGGAAAGGGCTAATCCATGCCAGACCTTCTTGGAACCGTACTGTGGCCCATTAAATGGGTCATCGAGGCCATCCTCGTCACATTCCACAGCCTGCTCGACGCTCTGGGTCTCGACCCGGCCGCCGGACTCACCTGGGTGCTCTCGATCGTCGGGCTGGTGCTGGTCGTCCGTGCCGCGCTGATCCCGATCTTCGTCAAGCAGATCAAGAGCCAGCGCCGGATGATGGAGGTCGCGCCGCAGCTCAAGAAGATCCAGGACAAGTACAAGGGCAAGAAGGACCAGTTCTCCCGCGAGGCCATGTCTCGCGAGACCATGGCGCTCTACAAGAACACCGGTACGAACCCGCTGGCGTCCTGTCTCCCCCTGCTCATCCAGATGCCCATCTTCTTCAGCCTGTTCTCGGTGCTGAACGAGGCGAAGCCGCAGCCGGACGGCAGTTTCCGCGAGGGTGTCGGAATGCTCACCCAGGAGCTCTCCGCGCAGTTCGGCAGCGCTTCGCTGTTCGACGTCGCTCCCCTGCGTCTCAGCATCCAGACGGCGCTCGACGCCGGCAACACCGTGGTCGTCGTCATCGCACTGGTGATGGTGGTCATCATGACGGCCTCGCAGTTCATCACCCAGCTGCAGATCATGTCGAAGAACCAGTCGCCCGAGATGAAGGCGAGCCCCACCTACAAGCAGCAGCGCATCCTGCTCTACATCCTGCCGCTGGTCTTCGCGTTCTCCGGATTCGCCTTCCCGATCGGCGTGATGTTCTACTGGCTCACGTCCAACATCTGGACGATGGTTCAGCAGTTCATCGTCATCCGCAACATGCCCACACCGGGCAGTGAGGCGGCGTTCGCGCGTGAAGCGCGCCTCGCCAAGAAGCGGCAACGCCGCGGGATCACGGTCACCGAGATCGAGGAGCCCGTGTCGGAGCAGCCCAAGAAGGCTCAGCGAGTACAGCCCGTGAACAAGAACCGCGCCAAGAAGAGTGGAAACAAGAAGTGAGCGACGTGACTGAGACCGAGACGAACGAGGTGGAGACCGTGGCAGATGTCGACTCCGCAGCCACCGACGTGTCTGTAGGCGACGCAGAGACCGATGCCCCGACGACCAGCCAGCTCGAAGAAGAGGGCGAGATCGCGGCGGACTACATCGAGGAGCTCCTCGACATCACCGACCTCGATGGCGACATCGAGATCGATACCCGCAGTGGCCGCGCATACGTCTCGGTGAACTCGAGCGAGGACACCAATCTGCGTCTGCTGTCCCGCCCCGACACGGTGGCGGCGCTTCAGGAGCTGACCCGTATCGCCGTTCAGACCAGGACCGGATCGTTCTCGCGCCTGATACTCGACGTCGGCGGCTCGCGGGAGGCCCGCGTTGCGGAACTGACCATTCTCGTCGACAAGGCCGTCGAACGCATCGAGGGTGGCGCCGATTCGGCAGCTCTCCCCGCAATGTCGTCGTACGAGCGCAAGCTGGTGCACGACATCGTCGCGGAACGCGGCTTCACCTCCCAGTCCGAGGGTGAAGGCCGCGATCGCCACACCGTCATCAAGCGCTCCTAGTTTCACGTGAAACATTGAGCGACATCGTTCTTGAGACCGAGCCGGCTGTGGCCGCCGAACTGTTCGGCGACCGCATCGAGCTTGCTCGCGCGTACACGGCAGATCTCGCCCGTCGCGGCGAGGAGCTGGGACTGATCGGACCCCTCGAGCTCCCCCGCCTCTGGACGAGGCACATTCTCAACTCCGTGCTTCTCGCCCCACTGCTGTCCCCTGGAGTCGTTGGCGACATCGGCAGCGGCGCCGGACTGCCGGGGATCGTTCTCGCTATCGCGCGCCCCGACGTCTCCTTCATTCTGATCGAGCCGATGGAACGACGTGTGGACTGGCTGACCGCACAGGCCTCGTCGCTCGGTCTCGACAATGTGCGGGTGGTGCGTGCTCGCGCGGAGGAGACGAAGCTGGACTGGCCACTCGATCAGGTCACCGCTCGCGCCGTCAGTGCGCTCACCACGCTGATCCCACTCACCGCTCCCCTGGTGAAGGCGGGCGGCGAGATGATCTTCTTGAAGGGCGCGCGCGTCGAAGAAGAGGTGACGAAGGCGGCGAAGGCGATCCGCAAGGCGCGCCTCAGCAACGTCGAGGTCATGGTGCTGGGCGCGGGCGTTGTTCCCGAGGTCACACGGGTCTTTCGGGCTACAGTTGATTGATCGGTCGTTGCGCCCCACCGGGCGGTCGACCGGCGTGCAGAAGTAGCTTCCGCACCGTACGGGCAGTCACGTCTTCCGCTCAAGCCCGAATTCCGGCCCACATCAAGAAGGTTCCACGTGAAACATCCCGAAGTCGGCATCGCCGCGGCGAACTCGGTCGCGAACGCACCCGCTGCGCAGCCGGCGTCGGACGCGCCGCGCGTTGGCGAGCCGCTCCACGAGCTGGTCGAACCCGGGCAGGCCCGCCCGAGCGTTCCCGCGCCAAGCCCCACGTCGGCGCCAGCGGCCGCTGTCACACCACCAGCCGGCAAGAGGCCCGCTGTCGCCGCCTCGGGAGCGTTCGACGACTCCACTCCCCTGGCCCGGGAGATCTCCGATCTCGCGCGCCGGCGTCAGGCCCTCGCCAAGGAGGTGCTCGTTCTCCCCACCGCAACGCGCGTCTTCACTGTCGCGAACCAGAAGGGCGGAGTGGGTAAGACCACCACCACCGTCAACCTCGCCGCGGCGCTGGCACGCAGTGGTGCTCGCGTTCTGGTGATCGATCTGGATCCACAGGGAAACGCCTCCACCGCACTCGGCGTCGAGCACCGGTCCGACACCGCCAGCGTCTACGACGTGATCATCAACGAGTCCCCCATCGCCGAGGTGATGCAGAAGAGCCCCGAATTCGAGGCGCTCTATTGTCTGCCCGCCACGATCCACCTGGCCGGGGCCGAGATCGAGCTCGTGTCGATCGTTGCGCGTGAGCAGCGGCTTCGCCGGGCTCTCGACACCTTCCTCGACGAGTCCGACGAGCTGTTCCACTACGTCTTCATCGACTGCCCGCCGTCGCTCGGCCTGCTCACCATCAACGCATTCGTCGCCGCGCGGGAGGTTCTCATCCCGATCCAGTGCGAGTACTACGCGCTCGAGGGCCTCAGTCAGCTTCTCAACAACATCACTCTGATCGAGAAGCACCTCAACCCCGAGCTGTCCGTGTCGACGATCCTTCTGACGATGTACGACTCGCGCACGAACCTCGCCAACCAGGTCGCGGACGACGTGCGCAAGCACTTCCCGAAGGAGGTGCTGCAGACGCTGATCCCGCGATCGGTGCGCATCTCCGAGGCGCCCAGCTACGGCCAGAGCGTGATCAGCTACGACCCCAGCTCGCCCGGTTCGCTCTCCTACCTGGAGGCCGCCGCCGAGATCGCACGACGAGGAGCACAGTCCTGATGGCAGCACCAAAGAGAACCGGACTCGGCCGCGGAATCGGCGCGCTGATTCCCGTCAATGACGACTCAGAGGCCGGGCGTCCGGTCGACGTGTTCTTCCCCACCTCGGCAACCGAGAAGCAGGGCCTGCTCAGCGTGCCCGGTGCCCGCCTGGCGAATCTCAACCCCGCCGATATCGTTCCGAACGCCAGTCAGCCCCGCACAGAGTTCCGCGAGGAGGAACTGGCCGAGCTCGTCGTCTCCATCCGTGAGATCGGGGTGCTGCAGCCGATCGTGGTGCGTCCGCTCCAGGGAGCGGTGAATGGCGGACCGCAGTACGAACTGATCATGGGCGAGCGCCGTCTGCGCGCCACCAAGCAGCTGGGGCTCTCCAGCATCCCCGCTGTCATCAAGAACACGGCCGACGAGGACATGCTGCGCGACGCGCTGCTGGAGAACCTGCACCGCGCGAACCTGAATCCCCTCGAGGAGGCATCGGCGTACCAGCAGCTCCTGGCCGATTTCGGCATCACACAGGAGCAGCTCGGTGAGCGGATCGGCCGATCCCGGCCGCAGATCACCAACACGCTGCGCCTCCTGCGCCTTCCCGAGCCCATTCAGCGCCAGGTGGCTTCCGGCGTGCTCAGCGCGGGTCACGCGCGCGCGATCCTCTCCGTTGTCGAGCCGGCCGCGATGGACCGTCTGGCGTCGAAGATCGTGAACGAGGAGCTGTCGGTTCGTGCGGCCGAGGCCGCCGCGACCGCGGTATCGCCGGCCAAGCCCAGCACACCGAAGTCCGCTGCTGCCGGCAAGCGCCAAGGGCAGATGGATGAGATCGCCGAAGGACTCGCGGACCGGCTGAACACCCGGGTCAAGGTGACTCTCGGAGCGAGCAAGGGCACAATCGTCATCGATTTCGCGACGGTTGGCGACCTCAACCGCATTCTCGGCGAGCTCGGCCAGGACGGCTTCCGCCGCTAGTGATCCGATGCAGGCCCCGCATGTTTCACGTGAAACACGCGGGGCCTTTGTCGTTCACGCCGCCTGACGGGACTGCGGTTGCTGTCCCAGAGCCTTTCGGCTCCCGTGCTCCCCGAGCGATGCGGCATGCGTGTGGTGAATCGACGGCCTCGAAGGGCCGTGGATAGCGGCGAAGGAGGCCTTCATTGCAACTTGAGATGTCGGGGTTCCGGATGGGCGAGCTGGAATCGGCATTCCCGCAGAGGCAGGAGGCGGACGCGGGATCCAGGGCCATCACGCCGAGCCGCAGGACTGTTTCCATTCAATAGGGCCGGAGCTCAGTGGTGCAGTGAGGAACTGAGCCCGTGCCACTCGTCCCCGCACGGTTCGGAGTCAACCGCTCCCCCGGGCTCACTCGGGCTCGACCGACACCGTGTTTGCGCGAGAGCAGGAGTCGAGTCGGCAGTCACCCGTGCAGCGCCGCACGGCTGCTTACGTACGCAGCAAAGAAGCGATGCGACTCTGTAACTCTGCAACTCCCCCGCACTGCACGAGAGAGCATCGGGATGGCCACTCGCGGCACCCATGGGTGGCGTTGAATCATATTCTTCGCAGGCCGTGCCCTCGTCGTCAGGTCAAGGCGGGCTAGTCCGGGGGGATCCACGCTCGAGAACGCGAGCCAGTGGGAGCGCCGCGGCGAGCAACGACGAGCGGGTTTCACGTGAAACATGGGCAGTGCGCCGGATTTCGGAGTGGATGAATTGCGGGCGCGACTTGTCCCGTGGTCATTCCGGGCGATTGGAGAGCGCCGTATTCTGATGCAATCCGGCTCGCAGCTGGCGAGCTGTCATACCCGCACGTTCGTTGATTCCGGCATGGCGACGCAACACCATCCGTTCGTTTGGCGCCGTCGTGTCGCTCGATGGGCGGCTGACCATGGTTAGTTTCGATCCCCCAATGCAGGCGAACGATTGTGAGATCGCTCGCGAGTACCGGGTTCTGCGTGCCGGTCTCGCGTGGAGTTGCATGATTCACCCCACCCACGGAGTCAGTCATGAAGCCGGTCGACGCCGGTGCCACGCTCTCTCGGATCGCGCACCGAGGCCGACTGGAGCACGCCATCCGCATTGCGCACCCTCGACCCCGAACCTTGGCTCACGCACAATTCTGACACCAGCAGCTCCCCCGACGAGATTGTGGAGAAGGATGCGTCCCTGACTGATTTCGGTCTCTAGCTAGAGCGACCCGGTGGGTACCGCAGATCCTCCCGCCGCACGTTGTCGGCGGAGTGATCGGAACCGGTCGACCTCGATCGTGGCCCGGATTGGTCGAAACCGGCGGAAAACCGCAAAACGGCTCTGAGGCGGCGATTTCGGTACATTTCGGCTTCGAGCGCGTGAATCTCGTCAGGAACGATTCTGAGCAATTTCCTGCCGCGATTGCGCGGTACGACTGGCCCATTATGAAATGTGTCCTGGGGACAGAAAAACACCCCGCGACCTGCACTTTATGGTGCTGGAAGCGGGGTGTTTCACGTGAAACTAGGAGCGATCCTCGTTGATTGCGGCCTGCGCGAGTGCATAGTAGACCCAACCTACGTCGTGTCCGGCGGCCTCGAGGGCCAACGGGAAGAGCGAAGTCTCGGTCAGACCGGGCATCGTGCTCGCCTCGAGGAACCAGGGCGTGCCGGCCGCGTCGACGATGAGGTCGATCCTCGAGATGTGGCGCAGGCCGAGCGCGACGTGCGCCGTGATGGCGACCTCGGCCGCGCGGGTCGCGACCTCGCCGCTGATGCGAGCCGGTGCGTAGTAGCGGGTCTCCCCCGCGGTGTACCGCGCCTCGAAGGTGTAGACACCCGACACCGGCTCGATCTCGATCGCGGGCAGGGCGACGGGTCCGTCGCCGGTGTCGATGATGCTCACCGCGATCTCGGTACCGACGATCTTCTCCTCGATCAGAGCGACGTCGGAGTAGGTGTACGCGTTGACCATCGCGCGGGGCAGCTCGTCGAGCGCGTCGACGATCGTGACGCCCTGGGCAGAGCCGGCCTGTGCGGGCTTGACCACGACGGGCACCGGCAGCTCCGCGGAGATGATCTCGAGAACGGCGGCGGCGCCGAGCTCGCGGAACGTGTCGCGCGGCAGGGTGATCGAGCGCGGTGTGGGAACACCGGCCGCCGAGACGACGACCTTGGCTGTCGGCTTGTCCCAGGCGAGGCGCGACGAGTCCGCACGCGAACCGACGAAGGGAATGCCGAGGAACTCGATGAGGCCGCGCAGCGCCCCGTCCTCGCCGCTCGCTCCGTGCAGCGCCGGCCAGATGACGTCGGGCCTGCTAGATACGAGGTACTCGAGCAGTGTGGCGTCGGGATCGCGCATAACGACATCGATGCCGTGCTGGGCGAGGCTGTCCGATACCCGGCGTCCGGAGCGGAGGGAGACATCGCGTTCGTGCGAGAGTCCCCCGGCCAGGACGACGATCGTGCGGGGTGTGGAGTCGGTCATGGTGAGTCTTGGCCCTAGTTGATGTTCGGCGGCGGGCTGGTGACCCGGTTGGACGGAGGGATCTGTTCGAGCTGGCCGGTTCCGGCGAAGGTCTCGAGAAGCTCGGTCTCGCCGTTAATCACCTTGGTGAGGCGGCGCACTCCGAGGCGGATCGCGTCGGGAGTGGGATAGCAGAACGACAGACGGATGTTGTGCCGACCGTCTCCGTTCGCGAAGAACGCTGTTCCAGGCGTGTACGCGACGAGCTCCTTGACGGCCCGCGGCAGCATCGCCTTGGAGTCCAGATGGTTCGGAAGGGTGAGCCAGACGTAGAATCCGCCGGTCGGGTCTGTCCAGGTGAGATCGGGCAGGTGTTCCTTCAAAGCCCCGACCAGAGCCTCTTTTCGCTCCCGGTAGATACCGCGGAAGGTATCGATCTGGCCCCGCCAGTCGGCACCGGAGAAGTAGGAGGTGATCACGTTCTGCGTGAAGGCACTGGGTGAGAGAACGGCCGACTCGTTGGCGAGGATCAGCTTCTCGCGTATGGCGTGCGGTGCCACCGCCCAGCCGACCCGGAGCCCCGGCGCGAAGGTCTTGGAGAAGGTGCCGAGGTAGATGATCCCGTCGGTGTCGACCGAGCGCATCGCCTGGGGCGGCGGGCCGTCGAAGTAGAGGAGGCCGTAGGGGTTGTCCTCGAGGATCAGGATGTTGTTCGACCGGGCGATCTCGATGATCTCGAGGCGCCGCTCCCAGCTCAGCGTGACGCCGGCCGGGTTGTGGAAGTTGGGGATCAGGTAGAGCAGTTTGATGGTCTTGCCCGCGGCCCGGGTGCGCACGATGGTCTCCCGCAGCGACTCGGGCACCATCCCGTCGTTGTCGGTCGCCACATGTACGACATCCGCTTGATACGAACGGAAGACGCCGATTGCGCCCACATAGCTGGGCGACTCGGCGAGGATGACGTCGCCCTTGTCGATGAAGAGCTTCGTGACGAGGTCGAGAGCCTGCTGGGATCCGGTGGTGACGACCACGTCGTCGACGGAGGCACGGATGCCCTCCAGCGCCATGACCTCGAGGATCTGCTCGCGGATGGCCGGCGTGCCCTGTCCGGAGCCGTACTGCAGCGCCTCTGGGCCGTTGTCGCGCATAACGCGCTCGAGGGCGGCGCTGACCAGCTCCGGGGGCAGGGCGGAGACGTAGGGCATGCCGCCGGCGAGTGAGACGACCTCGGGGCGGGAGGCGACGGCGAACAGGGCTCGGACCTCGGAGGCGCTGAGGCCGGCGGTACGGTCGGCGTAGTGCCCGTACCAGGGGTCGAGATTGTTTCCCGTGTTCGTCGGGCCCTGTGTCGTCATGAAGATTTCCCTTGCGATCGTTGTTCAAGGATATGGGGTCGCGCTGTTATGCCAAGTTGATACGAAAAAGCCCCGCCCGAGTGTGTCTCGGGCGGGGCCTGTCGCGTAGGTGGTTCTTTACGCGAGGAACTCCGCCAGGTCGGCCTCGATGGCCGGCTTGGGCTTGGCGCCGATGATGGTCTTGACGACCTCGCCGCCCTTGAAGACCTTCATCGCGGGGATGGAGGTGATCTGGTACTTCATGGCGATCTCGGGGTTGTCGTCGACGTTGAGCTTGACGATCTTGATCTTGGAGGAGTGCTCCGATGCGATCTGGTCGAGGATGGGGGAAACCGCGCGACACGGGCCACACCACTCGGCCCAGAAGTCCACCATGATGGTGTCTTCCGAGTTGAGAACCTGGTCGGTGAACGTGGCGTCGGTGACGTCAACAGCAGTGGACATGCTTTCCTTCTTTCGTGGGTGTGCAGAGCCGCCGGTTAGACGGAAACGGCTTCTACGACGGTTTCGGCGGAGTTGGAGGCCTGAACGGCCGATTCCACCAGGTCTTTGGGCAGCGATGCCAGATAGTGCTCGGCATCCAGCGCCGCGACGGTTCCGGAGGCGGCAGCGGTGACCGCCTGGCGGTACGTGGGATCGATGACATCGCCGGCAGCGAAGACGCCGGTGAGGTTCGTGCGCGAGGTGCGAC
>Ga0247805_1000713_pt1 | contig 16835 bp, 12 predicted proteins | sample UWRJL044104R1_FD_180930 | JGI IMG/M metagenome (GOLD analysis project Ga0247805, IMG submission 180930) | Plant litter microbial communities from Arlington Agricultural Research Station in Wisconsin, United States - UWRJ-L044-104R-1 | ecosystem: Environmental > Terrestrial > Plant litter >... | reverse complement strand
AAACGTATCGTCTTTTTCATCGAAAACCAACACATCATCATTTTCCGAAGTTCCGATTTTATGCTTGTAGACTTTATCCGAACGCAAAGTCACCAAGTCTTTTCGGGTGTAAAAAATCGTCTGGTTGTCATTCGCCCAAACCGAACTTCCGGTCACATTTTCGATTTTGTCAGATAAAATTTTGCCTGTTTCAAGGTTCTTCACCTGAATCGTAAAAATCCTTCTTCCGACAATATCGGTTCCAAATGTTGCAAATTTATTATCCGGACTGATGCTCATGCCGCCCAGCTGGAAATAAGAATGCCCTTTTGCGAGTTCGTTGCAATCAAATAAGATTTCCTCATGGGCATCCAAACTGCCTTTTTTTCGGGAATAAATTGGGTAATCTTTCCCAGTTTCAAAACGCGTGATGTAGTAGTAACCGTTGTATAAATATGGAACAGAAGCATCGTCTTCTTTGATTCGGGCTTTCATTTCTTCAAACAGATCGCTTTGGAATTGCTTGGTTGAAGCCGTCATCGTATTGTAGTAATCGTTTTCTTTGTTCAGATAATCAATCACTTCAGGGTTTTCACGTTGGTTGAGCCAGAAATAATTGTCAGTTCGCTTGTCGCCGTGTTTTTCTAAAATGGTGGGTTTGATCGTAGCAATTGGTGCTTTAACGGTGTCTGACATTGAAATGTTTTTGTTTTGAGAATAAGATGATGCAAAAATAACACAAAGGCTACTGATGGTAATTGTATTTTTCATCCAAATAATTGTGGTATTTCAACCTGCAATTTAGTAATTTCACAGCTTTGAAACCATAAAATTTATAAACATGTTTGGAGACCTGATGGGAATGATGGGCAAACTTAAAGAAGCCCAGCAAAAAGTAGAAGAAACGAAAAAGCGCCTTGACACGGTACTAATTGACGAACAGAGCAATGACGGTTTGTTGAAGGTAACTTTAACCGCCAATAGAGCCATAAAATCTATTACAGTTAGTGACGAATTGCTTGAAGACAAAGAGCAACTAGAGGATTATCTTGTATTAGTTATGAACAAAGCCATTGCGCGTGCGACAGCGATAAATGAAGCTGAATTGGCAGCCGCAGCTCAAAACGGCATGCCGGATATCCCGGGAATGGATTTGTTTAAATAGTTAAAGTGGCATTAAAGCAAAAGTTTCCCGGCTTATGGATGAACGCAAGCGGTGAAACTTTTGCCTTAGGTCTTTTCGTTTATGTCTTTTTCTCAAAAAACAATCTTCCCCAAAGCTTCCAAAACATACGAATGCATCACTTCTTTGTAATCAAGATGCGTCACAATCCGAAGTTTCCCCTGCCCCATTGCGCTGATCGCAATGTTTTTTTGTTTTAATTTTTCAATGACGAGGTTTTCATCCAGTCTAGGGCGAACGGAAAAAATCAGGATGTTCGTTTCAATCGGTTCTACTTTATCAACCCAGTTTAATTTTTGAAGTGAGGCGCCAAGTTCTTTCGCCCTGCGGTGGTCGTCTTCTAGCCTTCCTACGTGGTTGTTGAGTGCGTAAATTCCGGCTGCGGCCAAATATCCCGCCTGGCGCATGCCGCCGCCAAATATTTTTCTAATGCGCAATGCTTTATTGATCGTCGCTTTATCGGATATCAAAACTGAACCGATCGGCGCGCCCAAACCTTTGCTCAAACAAACCGAAATCGTATCAAACAACTGCCCGTAAATCCTCGGATTGTCGCGTTTTACAACCAACGCATTCCAGAGCCTCGCACCGTCCAAATGAAATTTCAAATTGTTCGCATCGCAAACGGCTTTGATTTTTTTCAGTTCTTCAATATCATAACATGCGCCGCCACCTTTATTTGTTGTGTTTTCGACACAAACCAAACTCGTGAGCGGACTGTGAAAAAATTCCGGTGGATTGATTGCTGAAGCCACTTGTTCAGCCGTGATCATTCCTCGATTTCCATCGATCAAATTACAAGAAACGCCGCTGTTAAACGACACGCCGCCACCTTCATAATTGTAAATATGCGCCCATTTATCGGCGATCAGTTGCTCGCCGGGCTGCGTTAAAACCTTAATAGCGGTTTGGTTTGCCATGGTTCCCGACGGAAAAAACATCGCGGCTTCCATCCCAAAAATCATCGCGACTTTTGCCTCCAACTCATTGACAGTCGGGTCTTGCTTGTAAACATCGTCGCCTACTTTTGCCTGAAACATGTACTGCAACATCTCAGGTGTTGGTTTGGTCACGGTATCGCTTACTAAATTTATTTCCATATTCTCAAACGGATGTCTTATTTTTGTGTCACAAAGGTGACAGAAATTTTTTATTTTTGAAGCTGTTCCCGCTATCCGCTGCAATCTTTTTATTGCTTCAGCCCTGTCTTTCAAACAAGTGCATCAAGGCAATAAAAAGGATTTACGCTGCTATCGGGGTTAGGGCTTTTTCGCACCAAACAACTAACGACAAAATTACACTATTTATGACAAATACCGAACAAATAAAAGGTATTGTGGAGCGCCTTGGTGCGTTGAGGAGGTATCTTTGACATTGATGCCAAGCTTGTAGAAATTACCAACGAAGAGGAAAAAACCTTTGCGCCCGACTTCTGGAACAATGCCAAAGAAGCCGAAATCATCGTCAAAAACCTGAGAACCAAAAAGAAATGGGTCGAAGATTACAACAAAGCCATCGATATGGCCGATGAGTTGCAGCTCGCCTATGAATTTTACCGCGAAGGCGAACTCTCTGGCGAGGAACTCGACGAACAATACGAAAAAACCAACACTTTAATCGAAAACATCGAATTCAAGAACATGCTTTCCGATGAAGGTGATTCTTTAAGTGCGGTATTACAAATCACTGCCGGAGCCGGCGGAACGGAAAGCTGCGACTGGGCGTCGATGCTGATGCGCATGTACATGATGTGGGGCGAAAAAAACGGTTACAAGATCAAGGAACTCAATTTCCAGGAAGGCGAAGTCGCCGGAATCAAAACCGTCACGCTCGAATTTGAAGGCGATTATTCTTTCGGATATTTAAAAGGAGACAACGGTGTGCACCGACTCGTGCGCATCTCGCCTTTTGATTCGAACGGAAAACGCCATACGTCATTTGCCTCGGTTTACATTTATCCGCTCGTCGATGATTCGATTGAAATCGAGATCAATCCTGCTGACATCGAGATCATTACGTCGCGTTCCAGCGGCGCAGGCGGGCAAAACGTAAATAAAGTTGAAACGAAAGTTCAGCTTTTTCACAAACCCACCGGAATCCAAGTACAATGCTCGGAGACACGCTCCCAGCAGGACAACCGCCAACGCGCGATGCAAATGCTGAAATCGCAATTGTATGAAATCGAACTTAAAAAACAAATGGCGCAACGTGCCGACATCGAAGCCAGTAAAATGAAGATCGAATGGGGTTCGCAAATTCGCAATTATGTAATGCATCCGTATAAACTGGTTAAAGATGTTCGCACAAGCTATGAAACCAGCGATGTCGAAGGCGTAATGAATGGCGACATTGATGAATTTCTGAAAGCTTATCTAATGATGATGGGACAACGGGAGGAAGATTAATTAATGGGCAATTGATAATGGATAATTAAAAAGGGTTTCAAATAAATTTGAAACCCTTTTTTGATCAAGTGATTTTCATTATGAATTGTCTTCTATCAATTGTCAATTAGCTTACGGAATAATTTTCCCTTCAATCGAATCGTCATAAGTTTCCCCAACTACTGCGCCATAAGCGCGTTTTGCCATGCCAACGAGCATATTGTGTTTGGTGTCCCAATAATAACCTTCGGTTGGTATAATTCTAATGACCGTAATTCTAGGGTCGTCTTTTCCCTCGGTGAACCAGGTTTTCATGATTGGATCCCAAAGTTCATCAATTTTGGCTTTATCAGTTGAAATTTCGGCTTTTCCATAAACACTCAAAAAATCGCTATAACTCGATCCTTGAAAAAGCAATTGTACAGCGGAATCTTCTTCAATCTCTTTATTTTTATGGCTGTCATTCGCGCTTAAAAACCAAAAATTGGCATTGTCGTCAATTTTTTCGGGCGCCATAGGGCGTGAGGAAAAACTTTTTCCGGTTTGTATTTTCGTACAAAAAAAGCACGATCCTGCTTTCCCTGCAAGTGTTTTGATTTTTTCAATGGCTTCTTCGCCAAATAAATTTTCAAAATTGTCTTCTTTCTGATTTTTGTTGATGCTGTCCATAAGTTTTGATTCTTTGTTTTTTATAAAGATAATTCATCCACAGAAGATTTTTTTTATACGATTGGATTGCAATGTTGCACGATTGCCCGATGATCGCTTATCGGTAAAAACTTTTGGCTACATTTGGAAATCTAACCGGATCAAAATGAAGAAATATTTGCTTTTGCTGCTGTTTCCAATATTGGCTCAAAGCCAAAATCTTAAGATCATGACTTATAACATCCGCGTGGACTTTGGCGGTGATGGCTCAAATAACTGGGAATTCAGGCGCGATTTCCTCGCACAACAAATTGAGTTTTATGAACCCGATTTTATAGGCACACAGGAAGGAAAAGCGCACCAGCTGCGTTACATCGACAGTACGTTGACCAATTACAAATTCATTGGCATCAGCCGCGACAATTCGAAAACCGATGGCGAATTTTGCGCGGTTTTTTACAATGAAAAGAAGTTCAAATTGATTGGCGAGTCGACTTTCTGGTTGTCGGAAACTCCTGAACAGAAATCAAAAGGCTGGGACGCGGCTTATGAGCGCATCTGTACTTACGGACATTTTCAGGATATCAAAACCAAAAAGGAATTTTATGTTTTCAATACACATCTCGACCACATTGGCGTAACCGCCCGTACCAATGGCGCAAAACTGATTCTTGAAAAAATGAAAGTTGTCAACGCAAAAAATCTTCCGGTAATATTTACAGGCGATTTCAACAGCGAAACCACTTCTGATGCATACAAACTAATGGTCACTGTAATGAATGACTCCAAAAATAGCAGCCAGTCGAAACCCTTCGGACCAACGGGAACTTTTAATAATTTTGAATTTCAAAAACCTGTAACCTTATTGATAGATTATATTTTTACGTCAAAAAACAACATCACCGTCGATAAATATGCGGTTTTAAGCGACTCCAAAAACTGCAAATACCCATCAGATCACTTGCCGGTTTTTGCAGAAATATCACTCTCTAAACCATGAAAACACACATCGCGTTGCTTCGCGGCATCAATGTCAGCGGACACAAAATCATCAAAATGGAACTGCTTCGAAAGATTCTGGGTGAATTGGATTTTCAAAATATCAGGACTTACATTCAAAGTGGAAACATTATTTTTGAAAGTCATTTATCTGATGTTGCTAGGCTTGAACAACAGATCGCTGCTAAAATTGAAGAACATTTTAGCTTTACAGTTCCTGTGACAGTTGTCACTCCTGACGAACTTCTTGGCATCATTAACAAAAATCCATATGCAAAAGAAAGCCTTTCAGATGCCACACAACCTTACGTTTCATTTTTATCCGAAATCCCAAAGAACGAGCAACTTGATGTTTTAAAAACCATAGATTTCAACGGTGATCAATTTATCGGTATCGACAAAACGCTTTATTTGTGGTACGCGAATTCGGCTGGTAACAGCAAGCTCAGCAACGCCATCATCGAAAGCAAACTCAAATTGCGTTCAACGGCCCGAAACTGGAAAACGGTTCTAAAGTTGTATGAACTGGCTACAGCCAAATAATTACAGCCACTCAGCCAATGAAATTCCGATGCCGACAGTCGTTTGCCTGTAGTTATAATCGATCAGCGTTTCGCCATAACCGTGCGATGCCTGCAAATATGCTTTTAAATTTCCTTTAATCGGATACGACCATGAAAAGGTTAAGTTTCCGCGGATTTTGGAACCGACGTCTAAATTGTGGCTCGCAATCAGCGAATAAACGCTTCCATTTCGGGTATAAATCACATTAACATCCCCGCGTCCGATGAATTTTGAAACGTCAGGATTGTCATCTTTGGTATCTTTCAGGCGCAGCCATGGGCGAATGTAAACGCTCCAGTCTTTGCGGTCGAATCCGGCATGAAAAATAATGCGGTTCCAACTTCTTGAAAACGGCAGGCTTTTCCCATTTGATTGATGGTTAAACGCCACACCGGCCATTCTGGCCCGAAATCCGAACAGCTTAAAGTTCAGCGGCGCATTTAAAATAATTTCGGGTTCATAATTGATTTCACGAAACGGCCGGGACATTTCATTATTGTACAATTGCCAATGCGAAACCTGTGTGTACGCACCCCATAAATCCACACGATTCCAGAAAAGCCCCTGGAAAATCTTAGTTTTAAAACTGATCTGAAACTTCGCTTCGATGTTGTTAAAATTCGTTCCCGGCGGCGCTGCATAATCGGAATTGCCATTACCGGAATATGGCGTTTCGTTTGGCATGTCACTATATCGAAAAGGCAGAACATAAATAGGTTTGTATGGCGTGATCAGGAAAGTACCGCGAATGGCTGTCGTATCAAGTTCCCAGCGCTCGGTCATGCTGCGCATTTTTGTAGTGTTCGTTAAAAAAGTATTGACTTGCGCGTGAGTTTGGCAAGAAAGCAGGATAAGGATTATACAAGGAAATCTAAGAAAATTTTTCATTTAAGGACAGATGTGGGATTGGGTGCAAAATTAATGGTTTATAGACAATTGAATTTACATTTATGCGTTTAATATTTACAGAACTCCGTAGACTTTATAGTTAAATTAGGAAGTTCTTTGCGAAATCGTTTTATTTGGAAAATATTAAAAGCGTAACAAGCCAAAAAATCAACTATGAGATCATTCACAATTCATCAAATCAATGAAATTTTACAAGGTGTCCTTGTGGGTAACACAACCCAGAACATCACTGCACCCGAACAATTGGAAATGGCGAATGGAAGTGAGATTTCATTTATTGGAAATAAAAAATATGAAAAATTCTGGCAAAATTCAAGTGCCTGTGCTGCCGTGGTCAATCATGATATATCGATTGAGCCGGGCGACAACAAAGCTTTCATAAAAGTTAAAAATGCCGATTTAGCGATGTCGCAACTGCTCGAGCTTTTCGCACTTGCTGCACCAGCTTTCGATCATGACATTCATGAGACGGCAGTAGTCCATAAAACTGCAAAAATAGGAAAGGGTGTGCGTATAGGTGCCGGATGTTACATCGGCCCGGAAGTTGTTCTGGAAGAAAGTGTCACCATTTATCCAAACGTTACGATTTTAGACGAATCGACCATCGGAAAACATACTACAATCTGGTCTGGTGCCGTTGTTCGCGAACGCTGCCACATTGGCAGCAATTGCATTCTGCATCCAAATTCGACCATCGGTGCTGATGGATTTGGTTTCCGCCCTTGCCCGGAGCGCGGTTTGGTTAAAATCCCTCAAATAGGAAATGTTATAATCGGAAACGGTGTTGAAATCGGAGCCAATTCATGCGTGGACCGTGGAAAGTTCAGCTCAACCATACTTGGTGATGGCTGTAAAATCGACAACCTTGTGCAAATCGGGCACAACAGCAAACTTGGAAAATTCTGTATTATGGCAGGAAATAGCGGACTGGCCGGTTCAGTCACTTTAGGAAACGGCGTTATCATTGGCGGAAGCGCTTCTATTAAGGACCATGTGACCATTGGCGACGGCGCGATCGTAGGTGCCGGTTCAGGTGTTGCGGCAGATATTCCAGCAGGAAAAACGATGTTGGGTTATCCGGCTGTTGAAGCGCGTGACGCTTTAAAACAATGGGCAATCTTAAAGCGACTGGCCCAGTCACCAAAATAATCGCTGGCTTATTTTACGGAATTGCGTTTATCGGAAAATAGATGAAAAACGTGGTGCCCGTTCCCGGTTGACTTTCAACGGTAATAAATCCGGAGTGGTTCTCGACGATTCGTTTGCACAGTGCAAGCCCGATTCCTGTTCCCGGATAAGAAACGCGGTCGTGCAAGCGTTGAAAAATCGTAAAAATCTTATCTGCATATTTTTGGTCAAAGCCGATTCCGTTGTCTTTAACGGTCAGTTCCAGATACTTTAACTCGGGTTGAAGATTGGTTTCAAATGGAATTTTTTCAAAATCCAATTCACGCGAAGTGATCATAATTTGCGGATGTGATTCAGAAAATTTCAATGAGTTTCCGATCAGATTTGAAAACATTTGCGTGATCTGCAATGGAATGACCGTTATAGCCGGAATCGTATCAATCACAATTTTAGCCTGTTTTTCCTCAATCAGCAATTCAAAATCGACCAATACATTTTCAATCAATTCGTTGATGTTTGCCGTCTCAAATTGCTGATCTGAGTTGGAGAGCCTGCTGTAATTGAGCACCGCTTTGATCAATTCGCTCATGCGCGCTGCAGAGGCATTGATTTTTCCGAAATACCGCAAAGCCATTTCGGAATTGTCGAGATTTTTCTCGAGCATATCCGAAAACATTTGGATTTTTCTCAGCGGTTCCTGAAGATCGTGCGAAGCTACGTAGGCAAACTGTTCCAGTTCTTTATTCTGGAATTGCAGCTCAGCATTGTATTGGTGCAACTTGTCTTCGGCAGTTTTGCGCTCGGTTAAATCTCGGGTCACTTTTGAAAACCCGATGATGTTGTTCTTTTTATCATGTAAGGCCGTTAGCGTAATGCTTCCCCAAAAAATCGTCCGGTCTTTCCTAATGCGGTAACCTTCATGGACTGCCCTTCCATTTACCGTGGCTTCGTTGATTAGGCGTTGTGGAAGTTTATTTTTCTGATCAGCAGGCAGGTAGAAAATTTCGATGTTTTTACCAAGGACTTCCTTTTCAGAATAGCCTTTTATTTTTTCAGCACCCAAATTCCAGTTCAAAATTGTTCCTGTTTTGTCGAGCAGCAAAATGGCATAATCCTGAACTTCTTCGGTCATGCGCTGGTAACGTTCTTCACTTTTTTTGAGTTCTTCGTTTTTCTTGATCAATTTTCGGGTACGTTCTGCCACTTTTTGTTCAAGCTCGGTAGACTGAACCTTGTGTTCTGTAATATCAAGCACAGTTCCGTACATTTTGACCGGCAAATCTTTTTCAAAAATGACCTTTCCATTAAGCCTCACCCAATGAATGCTGTGATCTGCCCAGACAACGCGCGCTTCATAAAACAAAAGTCCGGTCTTTCTTGCTTGCAGATGTGCGGCGGTGCGTATGGGAATATCTTCAGGGTGAATGCGGTTGCTAAACTCCGATTGTTTCAATATTTGTTTGGGATCGAACCCGAAAATCTCCGCCAGCCTTTCCGAATGCAAAAACTCCGACGCTTCAATATCCCATTCGAAACTACCGATTTTAGCAGCATCGATTGCAAGTTTGAAGCGCAGTTCGCTGTTTTCGATTTTTTTCCTCGCTTCTACCCTTTCGGTAATTTCGTCTGCGAGCACCATAATTCCCGAAATCGTTCCGTCTTCGTCATACAAAGCCTCATAAACAAATTTGACGTAAATCTTTTCTTCAACGCCGTCCCTGAATAATTTAATAGGAAGTTCTTCAGCGACAAAAGCTTTCCCTGTGTGAAAAACAGTGTTTAGTAATTCCTCAAAGCCTTGCTTTCCGGCATCTGGCATGCCTTCGAAAACAGGTTTAGCAAGTACTTGTTGTGCTGTTTTTCCCCATAATGATAACATTTTCTCATTTGCAATCTCGACTATAAATTCCGGCCCTCTTAAAATTGAAATGGCAATTGGCGCCTGTAAAAACAGATTGCTGAATTGTTTTTCGATCCGGTTTCTGGAATTTGTAAGTTTGAGTTGTGATTTTACGCGTGCCAATAATTCTTTTGCCGAAAATGGTTTGACCAGATAATCATCGGCACCCAGCTCATATCCTTCAATTTTCGCTTCTTCACCTGCTCTCGCAGACAACAAAAGTACTGGGATTTTTCTTGTAACCTGATCGTTTTTAAGCAACCTGAGCAATTCGATGCCATCCATTACAGGCATCATAATGTCGCTGATAATCAAATCTGGATGCTTTTTATCTAAAATCTCTAGGGCTTCGCGGCCATTTCCAGCAACTGCAACTTCATATTGGCTTTCGAGCAATTTGGAGATGTAATCCTGCATGTCGGCATTGTCTTCAACGATTAACACGCACGGTTTTGATTCCCTTTCATAATTTGTTTCAGACGCAGGTTTTTTCAGGATTAACCGTTCCGCTTCATCTGCAAAATAGCTTGAACTGATAATATCATCAGAGATATTTTTCTCCAATATTTGTGACGATGGCAAATGCTTTTTCCCTATAGGAATCTGAATCGTAAATGAAGTGCCCGTTCCAAATTTGCTTTCCGCATCGATGCTTCCACCATGGAGTTTCACAAGCTCTTTAACAAGCGAAAGCCCGATTCCCGTGCCTTCATAGCTTCTGCCTGATGCATTTTTCACGCGGTGAAAGCGTTCAAAAAGATGCTTCATTTCGTCTTCGGGGATTCCGCTTCCGGTATCTGTGACTTTCAAAACGGCAACTAACTCATCACTGGAAAAGGCGATGATTATTTTTCCATTTAGCGTATATTTAAATGCATTCGACAACAAATTCAGGACAATTTTCTCCCACATTTCCTTGTCTACATACACTTCAGCATCGGTATTGCACTGAATGTCGAATTCTAATCCCGCTTTCTCAATCAGTGAACGGAACGTACTGGCAACATTTGTTGTAAATCTTCCTAGCAGAACTGGCTGAAAAGTGGCTTTAATACGCCCCGATTCGATCCGGCTAAAATCCAATAACGAATTCACCAAACGCAGCAAGCGCATCGCATTTCGGTGTGTGATTTCGAGATTTGACCGGTTGGCCTCTGGATTACTTGAATCTTTATTGAGCATTTCCTCCAGCGGCCCAAGCATTAGCGTCAGTGGTGTACGGAACTCATGGCTGATATTGTTAAAAAAGATGGTTTTAGCTTTATCGATTTCTGCAAGTGACTCCGATCTTTTTCGCTCTTGTTTGAACGCATAAGCATTGGTCAGCGCATTTGCGATCTGATCGCCTACAAGACTAAAAAATGCTGAATAATTGTCATCCAAAAGCCGGTATGGATTGACGCCAACGCACAAAATTGCAAATGGGTTTTTATGTTTGCTTTGCATAATTGGAATCAGCAATGCCTTATCAGGCGATCGGTCCCAAACCGTTGTAGGTATGCTCCCAAACCGCGCTATAATACCCGAAACTTCTGTGATATTTGCAGTTTCAATCGTCAGTGCTAATTCTTTGAGTTCCGCCGATTGTATTCGTAAGTCAATTTCCGGCAATGCCATTTCTAGTGGCAAATCGTTTGGCATCTTCCCGCATAGCTCAAGTTTAGATCCGTCGTCGCTTACTTCATACAAAATTACAAACGGGAAATCCTGCGGGTTTTCGTGCAATGCTTCCAGAGTGCGAGCATAGATTTCAGTATTGCTGGTCAGGTTTAACAGATTTTTAGACAATTCGCGAAGCGTGTGCAATTGTCGTCCGGCAAGGATTCGTTGTGTATCGTCGGTATTGGCACAAATGATTCCCTGCGTGGCACCATCTGTTCCGGGAACCGGGCTGTATGAAAAAGTATAATAGGTTTCTTCGGTGTAGCCGTTGCGCTTCATCAACAAAAGCAAAGCCTCATCATACGTTCCGATATTTTGCTCGAGGACCGTTTTTGCCCTTGGCCCAATTTCATCCCAGATTTCATGCCAGACTTCATGCGCTGGTTTTCCAAGTGATTCGGGATGCTTACCGCCTACAATCGAAATGTATGCGTCATTGTAAAGATTAATGAGTTCGGTTCCCCACCAAATAAACATCGGCTGTCTTGAAGTCAGGATAATTCGAATGCAGATTTTCAGACTTTCCGGCCAATTTGACGGAGATCCTAACGACGTTTTAGACCAATCTTTAGACCGTATCAATTCACCAGTAGTGCCTCCGCCCTGTAAAAATGATTCGTTAGATTCAGAAGGTATTTTCGACATTTATATTTTTTTCGCCATCTGTTAATTCACAATTTGCCGAAGCATTGCAACGAGTTCTGCCATGTTTGAAGGCTTGATCAGAAAATCTTTAGCGCCCGACGCCAGCACTTCATCAATAAGATTTGGGCTGCCGGAAGTAGAATAAATATACACCGGAACATCCTTTAACCGTTCAATGCTTTTTATGGTTTGAAGGCACTGTTTTCCATCCATCAGCGGCATATTCATATCAATAAAAATATGGTCTGGAACTATCGAAGTGTTTTTTGTAAGCTGGTCAATAGCATCGACGCCGTTTTTTGCAAATAGGCATTCGATAGAGTCATCAATTTCGATCATTGCTGTACAAAAAAAATCGCGGTCATCTTCATCATCGTCAATAAAAAAGCATTGTTGTGGCATTGTCGGGTAATTAAAAAGTGACTAAGTTAAATCTTTAAAATTAAAAAATATAACAAAGAGGAATTTAAAGCGCCAGCCTCTAATAGACTTGAGCTGTAAAGCATCCGTCTGTGGTATTTAATTAATGTCGCCCACAAATTTGGATCATTTTATTTACATGAGTTTTACACGATTTGGGACTAACCTTTCAAAATTAACATCTTTATTAAAAATGATGTAAGGTTTAATCCAATTGTTGTAATTGAATATGTATTGAAAAACGAAACTTTGTAATTAAAATCAAACAGATGAAAGCACTTTGGAAAGGCGGAATCAGTTTCGGTCTGGTAAATATTCCGGTTAGATTATTCAGCGGATCGGTGACACACAGAATTGATTTGGATATGATCCGAAAAAAAGACCAATGCGCGATCCAGTACGTACGGGTCTGCAAAAAAGACGGAAAAGAAGTGCCGTGGGACGAAATTGCTAAAGGTTACAGAAAGGAAAACGGCGATTATGTGATACTCGACAAAGACGAAATCGCAAAAGCAATGCCCGAAAAAACACAAACTATAGACATCTTTGAGTTCGTACTCGAAGATGAGATTCCGTCGCAATATCTCGAAAAACCATACATTGTCGAGCCTGAAAAAGCCGCTGCAAAAACGTACGCCCTGCTTCGTGCGGCACTAAAGAAATCCGGAAAAGTCGGCTTATGCAAATTTGTGCTGAGGCAATCCGAACATCTCGGAATTTTAAAAGTCGAAGAAGATGCGATTTTATTGATCCAAATCCGGTTTGACCAGGATTTACGCGATCCGGCAGAAGCCAAATTGCCCACAGGAATTACGATCCAGAAAAAAGAACTAGACATGGCGATGAGCATCATTGACCAACTCACAGAAAAATTCGAGCCTGAAAAATACAAAGACACTTATAAGGACGAACTCATCAAACTCATCAAGAAAAAAGCCGCAGCGCCAGCCAAAAAAACACCTGTTTTAAAAGAACGACGTGCGAAAGCAAAAACCGGCGCCGCCGATGATCTGCTCGACCAATTAAAAGCGAGCCTCAAAGCAATTAAAAATTAAGTCATGGCCTTAGAAAAGTATAACGCTAAACGCGATTTTAAAAAAACTGCAGAGCCAAAAGGAGTCAAGAAACCTTCTAAAGGTGCGTTGCGGTTTGTCGTTCAAAAGCACGCTGCTTCCCATCTGCATTATGATTTCCGGCTCGAAATTGACGGCGTTTTAGCGAGTTGGGCAGTCCCGAAAGGCCCGTCTTCAAATCCTGCTGACAAGCGATTGGCAATGCACGTCGAAGACCATCCGATGGATTATATCGATTTTGAAGGAACGATTCCAAAAGGCGAATATGGCGGCGGCACTGTTATGGTTTGGGATATTGGAACCTATCACGCAGAAGGAAATGAGGCCGTTTCGAAAGACAATCTGCTGATGAAAAAACAATTAGAATCGGGCGCTATTAAAGTGGTTTTGAATGGCGGGAAACTACACGGTTCCTGGCATCTTGTTAAAATGAAAGGCGAGAACGACCAATGGCTGCTGATGAAATCCAAGGATGAATATGCCGATAAAAAAGAATTTGACGCCAATTCAATTTTAACCGGCCGCGATTTCGACGCGATTGCAAAAGGCGAAAATGTATGGCACAGCAATAGGGAATCTGACGAAAAAAAAGTGGAAGATCCAATTTTGGGCGAAATCAAAATGGCTCCGAAAAAGGCGGCAAAAAAATCAAAATCTGACGATGAGTTTTCTGCAGAAGATCTGGCGGATGCCAAGAAAATCGCCAAATTTCCAAACGATTGGCGTCCGCAACTCGCTACTTTGGCCGATGAAACTTTCGATAACGACGATTGGATTTTCGAAACCAAGTTTGACGGTTATCGCGCCTTGGCACAAATCGAGAATTCTAAAACAACCTTGCTTTCCCGGAACGGGTTGCCGTTCAATTCAAAATATCCGGAAATTGCCAAAACGCTGGAATCTATTGCAACCGATGTCATTTTAGACGGAGAAATCGTGGTTGAAGATTCCAAAGGAAAAAGTCATTTTCAATGGTTGCAGCATCTGGAGGAAAAGCCCAAACAAGGCCAACTGAAATTTTACGTTTTCGACATTTTATATTTTCAAGGTTACGATTTACGGCAATTGGAGTTGCTGCAACGCAAGAAAATCCTGAAGGCGGTTTTGCCAAAATTAAAAAATGTAGAATATTCTGAACATATAATTGGCAGCGGTACGAAAGCATTCGCCGAAGCGGAGAAAAAAAACGGAGAGGGCATTATAGCCAAAAAATCCGATTCAAAATATTTTACAGACCGACGTTCCAAAGACTGGCTTAAAATCAAAACCGATAAGCAACAGGAAATGGTTATTGGCGGATTTACAGAACCTCGTGGCGGACGCGTCGGAATCGGCGCGCTGCTTTGCGGCTATTACGAAGACGGCGAACTCAAATATTCCGGGAAAGTCGGTTCTGGTTATACAGAAACAATTTTGAAAGATTTGCGCCAGAAGTTGGATAAAATCGAACGCAAATCTTCTCCTTTTTCCACTTCCCCAAAAGAGCCGGGCGTACATTGGGTTTCCCCAAAACTGGTCGCGCAAATTAAATTTTCTGAGTTTACAGATACGGGAAGTATGCGTCATCCGGTTTATCTCGGACTGAGGTCTGATAAAGATCCAAAAGATGTAATTATGGAAAGTCCGAACGTGGAAACGGAAAATCTATCTGAACCAAAAACAGAAACTAAAAAAGCTACGACGAAAAAAGTGGCAAAAAAACCGGCAGTAACTAATGAAACTGTTTCAAAAGAATTGCCTTCAGACACCAAAGTTGAATTTACAAACCTTGATAAGGTCTATTTTCCGAAAGAGAAAATTACTAAAGGTGATGTAGTTCGATATTACAACTCTGTTGCCGATTACATTTTGCCGTATTTGATTGATCGTCCTGAATCTTTGCGAAGAACGCCCGACGGCATCAACAGCGACGGATTTTTCCAGAAAAATGTTGCCGGAACAGTCCCGAAATGGATCAAAACCCGGAAGATCAAATCAGATTCTGCCGAAACTGCAGTTGAATGGCTGCTCTGCCAGGATAAAGAAACATTGCTATTTTTAGCAAATTACGGCTGCATCGAAATGAATCCGTGGAGCAGCCGCGTAGGCTCGCTTAACAACCCCGATTATATTATTTTTGACCTCGATCCAAAAGGTGCGCCAATGAAAAATATCGTAAAAACCGCACTAAAAGTTAAAGAAATACTCGACAGTCTTAGCGTTCCGGCGTATATCAAAACTTCAGGCGGAAACGGGTTGCATGTTTTTATTCCGGTCGAACCGAAATATACTTATGAACAAACTCGAAATTTTTCACACCTGATCAGCCAAATGGTACACCGCGATTTGCCTGAAATTACGAGCCTTGAACGCATGCCGAACAAACGAAAAGGCAAAGTATATCTCGACTTTCTTCAAAATGGAAAAGGAAAAACCATGGCAAGTATTTATTCATTGCGTCCTCGTGAAGGTGCCGGAGTGAGCACACCGCTTGAATGGGATGAAATTAACGATGATCTCGATCTGAAAGCATTCAACATCAAAACCATTCCAGAAAGGCTAGCCGAAAAAGGCGATTTATGGAAAGATTTCTTTAAAAATGCTATCAATCTTAAAGAGATCCTTTCTAAGATTTAAATTTAGTCATTATCAAACAAGCTTTCACGGTATTTTTTCCCGATGAGCAAAGTCAGTTTCAGCTTGTAATCTTCAATCAGCCATTCGCGGTAATTTTTGCTGCAATGGCTTAGACATGCAGCGTAGCGTTTCATTCTACTTTCAATATCATCCTGCAATTCCCGCGCGAGCATTTTCGCATCGTACAATTCTTCGGTGTTGTCTACACACATCGATGCATGCTGGTCTAACGACTTTTCGAGTACAATTTTCGAGCGTAAATTCTGCGCAATCGCCTTTTTGTGCTCTTCATCCACATCAAAACTTACATCAGCGGTTTTGCTGAATTTGGCACGCAGTTCTGCTGGCATCTGATATTTGAAATGCGTTTCTATTTCGGCATCGTCACGAAGGTTTTCGAGATAAAATTCCGGAGACTTAAAAATGTGCTGCCAATCGACCGGTTCGTTCCACAATCCGAAACGTGCGGCGTTATTTCCAAGATCGATCACTGTAAATTTATCTTTATCCGGAAGTTTCCGCGAACCACGACCAATCATCTGAAAATATAAAGTCAGCGATTTTGTGGCGCGGTTCAGGATGATTGTTTCAACGGTCGGTTCATCAAATCCTGTGGTTAAAATCCCGACAGAAGTTAAAATGGCATCTGGCGTTTTCTTGAACCAATGTAAAATATCTTTGCGTTCTTCGGCGCTGCTGGTATTGTCCAAATGTCTGACTTCAAA
>Ga0247805_1000712_pt1 | contig 16847 bp, 18 predicted proteins | sample UWRJL044104R1_FD_180930 | JGI IMG/M metagenome (GOLD analysis project Ga0247805, IMG submission 180930) | Plant litter microbial communities from Arlington Agricultural Research Station in Wisconsin, United States - UWRJ-L044-104R-1 | ecosystem: Environmental > Terrestrial > Plant litter >... | reverse complement strand
CGAGGAGTCGCTTTCCGGCGGCAACGACGTCCATCCGAGGAGTTTACTTGTCTCGGTAGGCTCGGAGCCGGTTCAACAGCATCGAGGATCTCTGCAATGTCACCGTATTCGGCGACAAACGTTCGCCGCCCTCCAGGATCTGATCTCGGTGTGAACGCCTCGTCGACCTGCGTCAGGCGGCCCGCGTCGGGCGGCTCGCGTCGCCGTTTCGAGGCTGCGATGAGAGAATGAGGCAAACAAGAGGAAGCCACGGACCCACAAGGATTGGCGCACCGACATGTCTCGTACCCGCACGATCCTCTCCGCTGTCGGACTCGCGGCCGTCGGGGGCGTTGCCGTCGCGGGGGACGCCCTGTTCGGGCCCTGGGGCGGCTGGTCGATCCTGCTGGTCGGCGGCTATATCGTCGGCGGTCGCGCGGCGCGCACCAGCCGATTCGAGATCATCTCGTCGCGGCGCACCGTGCGGGCGATCGAGGGCGATCCGCGCACCGACAAGTATCGCGTCGCCGTGCACAAAGAGCTGAGGAAGGACCGACGTCAGGTCGCCTCCCTTCGGCGGCACCTCGGTCGCCGCGTCTCGACCGAAATGGCCGAGGTCATCGCCAAGGTCGATGACATCCTCTCCAAATGGGCGCAGCTGATGACGACGATCGACGACAGGTTCACCGTCGAAGCGATGATCACCGACTACATTCCCGGCCTCATGGAGGCCTATCGAAACCTCCCGGGCCACAAGTTCCGCAGAACCTGGCTGCCGGAGCAGGTACAGGCCTGGGACGCACTCGGCGAACAGGTGCGCATCCTCGACGCGGAGGCCCTGCGCATCCAGAAGACCCTGTATTCGACCGACCTGCGGTCGGTCGAAGCCCACGGCACCTTCCTGCGGGACAAGTACACGCGCCGACCAGGGCTCGATATCAACCGGGACTGAATAGTGTCGGTTCCTCGACTGCAACACAGATTTGGGCCTCGCAACTCATGGGTTGCGAGGCGTCTCATCGGCCTTCGTTGAGACCATTCGAGCAGCAGATTAAGGCGCGCAATGGCAATTTATTGCGTTCACTTAGTTACAAGCCTCAATTGCTGAGGGGCGGACTTGGGAGGCGAGTGACGCCAGTGCAAGTGCCCGATAGCCGTTCGCCTATCGGGACTCGCGTTTGACAACTTGTTGCTAGATCGCGGAGCCGGTGTTGTTTACGAGCGGTTAGAAAACCAGCACGGGGCGGCCCCGCACTCCGCCCTCCTCGACGAGCCGTTGGGCTTCGGCGACGTGTTCGAGCGGGTAGGTGCCGGCGACGCGGAGCGTGAGCGCTCCGGTCTCAGCCTGGTCGCGCAATCGCGTGAGGGCCGCTGTGTCTCGGATGCGGTCGTAGACGAAGACGGGGAACCAGCGGACACCCCGGTCGGTGTCGCCGGAGAATCCTTTGAAGGTGGCGATGGCACCGCCGTCGCGCACCGCGGCGGCGATCGAGTCGCCGACTGATCCGCCGTCGATGACACCATCCACGCCCTCGGGGAGGGGCTGGCGAACGGCGGCGGGGAATTCGGTTCCTCGCGGGAGTACGTGATCGGCTCCGAGGCTCTTGACCAGGTCGCGGTCTTTTTCGGCTGCGTCGGCGATGACTGTTAGGCCGGCCGCTTTCGCCAACTTGACCGCGTATCCGCCGATTCCGCCGGCTGCGCCGGTCACTGCGATAGTCGCTCCGGGAGTCAGCGCCAGCGCGTCCATACCCATCTGTGCGGTCAGGGCGCTCATCAACAGTGTCGACGCTGCCGTGAGGCGGGGACGACCGATTCCGCCGGGACGACGACGTACTGCGCCTGCCCGCCAAGATTCAGCTTCGGTTCTGTGATGGCGATCGCTTCGACGTCAACGCGCAGCTCGGGGCGCACGCCGTCGCCGACCTCATCGATCGTGCCGGCGATTTCCCACCCGACCACATACACGTCAGACGGCGGGTTCGATTCCGGGTCCTACTGGGCAGAGAGGCCCTTACGGATGTTGGCGTCGGCCGGGTGGACGGCGGCGGCGGCCACCTTGATCCGCACTTGCCCGGGGCCGGCATGAGGTTCGGGCAGCTCCAGCACGCGCATGACCTCGCGGCCACCGAATTCGGTGAACCCTACGGCCTTCATCGCGCACCCTCGCTCTCGGCACCCGCGAGCCGCCAGTCCTGTCGTGCAGACCACTGTTTCAGAGTCGTGGTGCTCAGCCCGTAATACGCGGCATGGTGAGGACGCGCCGGGTAGCCGACAACGTCGTCCCAGTGTCGACCTTCCGCGTAGTGCGTCCCGGTGACCTGCTCCCACTCCTCGGGAGCGTGGAAGACGGCCGTGATCTGTCGGTTCGCGGCCGCGGAGACAATCTCTGCAATCTCGCGAAAAGTGAGCACGTCGCCGGCGAACTCGATCTCGGCCTCGTGGAACGTGTCGGGGTCGGCGACGGCGGCCGCGACGGCGGCTCCCAGGTCTTCCGCATTGATCAGAGCCATCGCGGTCTGCGGCCCTGTGGCCGTCACGAGCTTTCCCTCGGGAATGTCGGGGAACATGTCGAGGCATTTCCCGGGGAGCACGTTGTCCATGTACCAGGCCGGCTTGAAGATCGTCCAGCGGTCGATGCCCGACTGGCGTACCGCGTCCTGCGCTCCCTCTTTGTTGTCCCAGTACGCCCGGAACAGCCCGTCCTGCCGGTAATCCGGGTAGCGGCTACGCCACCCGGTGCCCGATACGGACGTGTGGATGAGCTGGGAGACGCCGGCTTGCTTGGCTGCCGTCGTGATGTTCCGGGCCTGTTCCTGCTCGGAGTCGCCGTACAACTGCACGGAGAACACCGCGTCATGCCCGGCGCTGGCCGCTTCCAGGGACGCCAGGTCATCGAGGTTCCCGGTCGCCAATTCGACGCCCTGCTGCGTGAGCGCGCGGGCGGGCGCTGATTCGGGATTGCGCACGAACCCCGTCACGGAATGGCCACCGCGCAGGAGTGCTTGAACAACCGCACCACCTTGCATACCCGTGGCCCCGGTTACCAGCACCTTCTTGAACCTCACCATCGTGTCTCCTTCATGAGACGCCGCTCTCGACCTGATTGGCGAGCAGGGCCCCGGGGCGATCAGCATGGAAGCGATCGCCGCTCGCGCCGGCGTCGGCAAGTCCACCGTCTACCGCCGCTGGGGAAACCTCCCCGACCTGCTGGCCGACGCGGTCGATACGATCACCTTCGCCAGCGCCCCCACGGCCACGGGAAACGTCCGCGACGACCTCATAAATGGCATCATCGCGGCGTCGGGATGTATGGACCCGCGCCGCCAGCGCATCATCAGCGCTCTTCTAAGTACCGGCATCGACCAGACCGAACTCGTCGAAGCACTACGCAACCGGTTCATCGACGCAACCGCCGCAGCGATGAGAGTAGCCGTCCCCGAACTGGCCGACCCCGAATGGCCGAAAGGGTCAATCGAACCTGCCGTCGTCATCGGGCTCCTGACCGGCCTGCCCCACATCACCGGCCACCCCATTGATCGCTCCGACTTCGAGCGCATCGTCGACGAGGCCCTGCTCCCTTTACTGGCGCGCCACTCCCGCTAGGGTGCTAGTTCGCGGCATACGACCGAGAACAGAATGATCCTGCTTTCGTCGGCTGGGCAGAGTAGCTGACCCTAATCGGTGCTGTCGAGAATGAGTCGAGTCGCTTCGGCCGGTGCGTCCCATTGCGGGAAATGACCGCACCGCTCGAACCAGTGCAGCACGGCGTCGGGAAAGAGTTTCGTGGCGCGAGCGGCCTGTCGAGGCACGGTCACCAAGTCGCGCCGCCCCCAACCGATCGTGACTCGGCCAGGCACTGTGCCGGCCGGAGCGCCCGGTTGCGTGGGTCCTTTAGTAAGGGCGTTCAGAGCGGCGCCAGTCGCCGGGGAATCAGCCAGTCCGCGCACGTCCGGCAGCACGGTCTGTTGCGAAAGTGCCCAAGGCCGCGCCGACAACTGCGCCAGCAGCAAAGTCCTTCCGACTGAGCTGCCGAGCAGGGCTGGCAGCCTGCCTCGCAGCGCGCGGACCAGAGCGATTGACGGCCGCAACGTCGCGCCGAAGACGAAGAGCTCGCGTCGGTTCCAGAACCCTCCCGGGTCCAACGCCACAGTGTCGCCGCCGACTCCCCGCCGCGCGAGCTCCAGCACAATTCGGCCGCCCATAGACTGGCCGACGGTCGAGACCCCTTCCAGTCCCTGCTCGCGGATGAAGTCCGCGACGGAGTCGGTCAGTGTGGCGATCGAGACCTCGCCCGTCGGCGGCGCCGTCTCACCGAACCCCGGCAGGTCGACAGCGATGACCTCACGGTGCTCGGCTAGTTCGTCGAGGATCGGGGCCCAAGATCGCCACCCGGCACCCAGACCGTGTACCAGCAGCAGCGGGCTACCGCTTCCGCGTCGAATGTGATTTAGCGTCATACCTGCGACGCTATCCCACGCGGATTCCGGCGCCCTGTGAGAATCTCGCAATAGTACCGGCCGCGGCAAGAGCGCATGAGCCCACCTAGATAGACGGTCCCTAAACAGCCGCAGTTCGTTCGTCGGTCGCTGATGACCGGCGACGTCACGATGATGCCCATTTACCCAGCCCGGTGAAGATGCCCGCGGGGGTACGTCATCCGCGACGCAACTCTTGTATTGCAACCCTAGGGATATGAGGCGTCTCGCTCGATTTCATTTTCCTAGTGTGGTATTCGTCGTTAGTTATGAGACTCAGGGGGAGTGGTTTGTCGAAACTGATCGGGTATGCGCGAGTGTCCACGCGCCAGCAGTCCGCGGATCGTCAGGAGGTCGATCTCCTAGCGGCTGGGATCCGTCGCGACGATCTTTACATCGATCATGGTGTTTCCGGCTCGCGAGCTTCCCGGCCCCAGTTCGATCGAGCGCTCGAGGCGTTGGAGAAGGGAGACACGATGGTGATCACGACCCTGGATCGATTGGGGCGCTCGACGCAGAACATGCTTGCGTTCGCCGACCATCTTCGCAGTCGCGGCGCCGGCCTTCGCGTTCTCAACCTCTGAGGTGGCGACGTCGACACGTCGACGCCGATGGGGTCAATGCTGTTCACGATCATGGCGGCTCTCGCGCAGATGGAGCACGAGATCAAGAGCGAACGCATCGTCGACTCGATCAGCAAGCGGCGTGCCGCCGGCAAGAATCTTGGTGGCCGTCCGCAACGCATCACGGACAGCCAGGTTCGTAGCGCTATCCGACTCGTCGAAAGCGGCGAGCCCGCGGCGCAGGTCGCCCGGGACCTTGGTATGTCGCGCGCAACGTTCTATCGCAGATCGCGCGGTCTCAAGACCTGACGCTTCCGCCGGAATTTTCCGCTGGCAGAGCCGATCGTGAGTTCAGCCACGAGTCCACGCCACGTCTGCGGCCACATAGCGGTCGTGGGCGGTCTTCTGGGCGTCGACCGTGCGCTGATACCGGGCCACCTGGCGCGCGGTCTCGGCCGGCGTAACGGCGACGTCGGCGAGTTCTCCGGCCATATAGTCAGCCAGCTGGCGGGCGGCGTTGGTCCGGGCGATCGCCGCCGTCTTCCGTTCTGCCGCTGCAGCGGCCAAAGTGGCGTCGAGATCGAGCTGCCCAGCGGTCCGAGACCCGGGGGCGCGGCCGCATCTTGCGCGGGAAGTGTCATCGAGAGCACCTGGTCGAGTAGTCCGTAAGACAGGCCTTCTACGGGAATTCAAACGTACACGTCTAATGAGACAAGGCCGCAGCGAGCGCTTCGTGGATACCAACGCGCCCAGCCGGCGTCATATAGAAACGATCTTCTATCGGACGTCGCGGTACGAGTGCTCCCAATAATGGAAGGACACATCGTGGTCAGGGAGCAACCGTCTAACTGCCGCGAAAAGCCGTTCGCCTTCTTCTCGATGGGCAAGCACGATCGCACGACTTGGCCAGCCGTGCTCGTGATCGAAGAGTTTATTGAACTGAGCCGCCCATGATCGGGCAGCGGCTGCGACCTCGGCAGGGAGCGCGGGGTCGTCGTCTTGGCACAACCCAACATCGCGACCGCCCCAGAATGGCCAAGCGGCCGAGTAGTCGTTCATCAGCTTGTACTTCACACGACCAGTATCCGGCGCATAGACAGCGCGATAGAGCGCCGCCACGCTCTGAACATGACCGTTGAAGTATTGTCTTACGGACGGGGATTGTCTGTCATAGGTGTCGTGGGCTTTCGTAGTTCGCCATTTTCATTTCGGTGACGGGGTTCAAGCTCGTTGCATCCCTGAATCCACCAGTCTCCACCTCGCACTCTCCGCCTTTCTGCCTTCGAGACTCCAGCTGGGTTAGTGACTGCATATAGGCTCCGACTCGAACAGATCTAAGGGGATTGTGCGTTGGCTGCGAAATATCAGGTGTTTGTGAGTTCCACTTACGGCGACCTTAAAAACGAACGAGACCGCGTGATTCAAGGAATTCTCGAGCTAGGCCATATTCCTGTGGGCATGGAGATGTTCAGTGCAGCAGACGAAGAGCAGTGGCAAATTATTGCGCGACATATCGAAGAGAGCGACTACTACGTAGTAATTGTTGCTCACCGGTATGGCTCGTTGGTCGGAAATATCAGCTACACGCGCAAGGAATACGAACACGCAGTCGCCAAGGGCGTTCCTGTGATTGGCTTCGTCATCGATCCCGAGACAGCATGGCCCGCGGACCGCATGGACAAGGACGCGGCGTCTATCAAGCTCCTGAACGATTTCAAAGAACTTGTGGAGAGAAAACCGGTCGGCTATTGGCAAACAGCGGATGCTCTTTATGGGCAGGCTTCTGTCGCACTCGTGAAAACGATGGCTGCTAACCCGCGTACGGGATGGGTCCGGGCGTCATCCGCGCTTGGGCCTGAGGTCACGGCCGAAATCTCGAGACTTAGCGCGGAAAACGCCGCACTTCGGGCCGAGATCGCGACAATAGCTACATCCTCAGATCGCGAACATCACGCTGAGCTGGATGCCCTTTGGGCGCGGCTGAGAGGCAAGGCTTGGAAGCATTCTGTTCGCTTACGTGGACAGTCGGATTGGGAGGTAACCGAGGCCCTGCCTATGAGCGACTGGTTCTCGATTCTCGCTCCCGGCATGCTGGTGGAGGCGAATCTTGAATACGTCGATGATCTAATCCTCACGAATGCGCGTACCGTAACTCAGCCGGACGACCGTCCTGTGGCGGTCCCAACGAATGAGCGGAACGAAATGCTGGCAGACTTTGTGGCTCTTGACCTGGTGGAGCCTTCCTCGCGGCGTCATCCTGTGGCCGACAAGAACATTTATTGGACGCTCACTGAACGCGGCAAGGAGCTCTTAGTTCGAAGGAATTTCGAGACGTCATGGAAAACTGACACCTCGGATAGCGCGGTGTTATCCACTGAAGGTCCTGCGCTCATGGAAGGTGGCGTCGAGAAGTAGTCGTCACGTTCCATGTAGCGACGCGAGTTTTGCGGGCAGCCAATCCTGTTGATATGCCGTCCGGGACTGCTGGTGGTTTGGCTGACTTTGCCGCATCGAACTGCCAAGAAACCCGATTCGGTAGCGGACAGTCGGTTCGGGCCCTCGGCGCTCTTCAACCGCCGCGCTGAAGCCTGAATTCGTGTACGTAAGACCGTCCTTCTGTGAGAAACCAGACGCGCGCCCCTTGCGAGACGCATCAGGGTAGCTGTGACACGGATGCGAGCGGGCCCGGCCCGCGTCTCGTATGAGGATCCTCTTACGGACGCGGCGACTGCGTCGGCAAAATACAGATGTATCAACTGTGTAGCACCTGGCACTGAGAGAACTAGCATTCTCAGATGAGATCGAACCGCGATGAATCGATGCCCAAGTCGCGAACGCGGTGGTCATTCGCGACACTCGCACTGGCGGCTACGCGATGAGCTGGAGATTTTTGCGCGTAGGCCAATCGGGTAGTGCCACCGTCTCAGCCATCGAAGCTTTGATTGCTGGACTGGGGAGCGTTGACCGTGAGGATCCCGAACTGTCCGCTTACAACTACTTGAGATGGGTCGAACGTGCCGAACGCGAGCTGAGGTCTCGTTTCGTTGATCCCTCGGTGTGGCGGGTGCTGCACACCGAGAGGTATTGGCGTATCCGCAGTATCACCAGCTCCACGATCAGACCTTTGACGATGATCCAGAGCGAGTCTGCGGACCAGCGACTGGTGCTAGAGGCTATTGCCGATCAATTGCGACACTATGAAAAAATGCTCACGCCCGGTCCTGACGAGCGATTATTGCTACTCGACACGAACGTATTGGTTCACGGCCTACTTTTCGGTCAGGTCGCCTGGAATGAGCTGACTGCGGAGAGAAAGGTCCGACTGATTATGCCTCTCATCGTCATTGACGAACTAGACAATCTCAAGAACCGGAGCGAGAGCAAAGCTGCTAGCGCCCTCCGCGAACTTGATCGTCACCTAGTCCCCGGGCATGGTCTTTCAAATACGGCTCTGCGCACCAATGTGACTCTTCAGATCGTTGATGAACCGGTAGGCCATCATCGGCTAGCCAATGCTGACGACGAGATTGTGCATCAAGCTGGGTATTTCGCATCGCTTAGCGAAAATCGGATCACACTCATCACATCGGATCGTGGAATGCGAGTTCGCGCAGAGGCCGCAAGTATTGAGGTGCTGATGCTACCCACTCGACTGCGGCGATCGACAAAAGAGGGATAGCGATGGAGAACGATAAATTTCTTGCGGTGCCGCGTGACGCGAGCGAGCGTCTTGATCTTCTGTCTGCGCGCCCGCCCGGGTGGGAATACATACTCTTCGGCTATGCGCTTCGGCTCGGTCTAGCGCGCACAGAAGTGAAATGGCGCGACTATCACCTTGGTTACACCATGGAGATCGGACCGGCGGTCGCCTTGTCTGAAGTTCTCTCTAGCTTCAGCGACCGCATGTCGCGCGTTTCGGCCATCATCGGCAACCTTGAAAAGGTCATAAGTGCACAAGCACAGGAAGCTGCGTTTGGTCTTCCGGGCAGCCCAGGCGACGCAGCGCTAATAGAGCACATGGGAAGCCGCCTCATGATGATGTACGAGCAGCTTCTCGACTGGGCGCAGGACATAAGAGCCCTCAGGCTCCCGACTCCGGCCAAATCCCTGCCCGAAATGGCAGTTGCATTTATTGCCCAGCCCGTGGGCGAAACCAGGGACTTCGTAGAGCAATATATTCATCGACTTGAAACGGGTCTTGCTGCCCGTGCGGCCGGATCCGAGGAGCCAATCAATCTTGTAATGACTCTCAAATTCGAGATTGCCCCAGCTATATCGAGGGCCTACAGTCGCGAGCTGAAGAAGGTTTCCCGCGCCAAGTAGTACGGAACAATCACCGTGGTTCACTTCAGATCAAGCCGCGTTTCCATTCCACGATTTGTAGCCAAACTTGGGTGCGTGGGCTCTGCACGGGGGGTAGGCGAAGAAGTTTTCGCGAAAGCCATACGGCCCCTCTAGCGAGTAATTCTGCAAGCTTGAACGGAGCGTCGGTGATCCAATCGAGAACACGTACCGCCGCGGAACGTTCTCCGAGCTCCTCGAGAGCGGCTCGCGGCTCCACACCGTTTGTGACCAGTGCGATACAACGCTCGCGACGACCCCGCAGAAGATCGTTCAAACCCATTGCAGTAGAGAAAATGAGTCCGACAAAGCCGATCAGCCAGCCGAGAGTGATTTTGGGATCGGGGGAGGTGGCTGTCGCCACAGGCTCTGAATATCCGACTAGAACTGCAACCGTCCCAATATAAACGCCCGATAGAGCGAGCATCAATCTGAACAAGCGGCGCAAGTCGCCAGGGAAAGAGACAAGGGTAAGCGCAGACGGGAATCGCCTCCAAAGGCGACTCCGCCGCCGCCTGCCCGTCCATCTCGGTAGGAACAGCGCTGTGGCTCCGGATCTGAAAAGGCCGGAGCCATAGCCGTTCTCCGATCCCCACTTGCTGCCATAGCGACCCGGCTGTCGGCGGAACGATTTATGCTCGTTAACAAGCCGACCAATGAAGGTTGGCACCAATAAGGGGGATTCCTTGGCTAAGAGCGTTTTCTACAGCTTTCACTACACCCGTGATTCTTGGCGAGTGCAGCAAATCGTGAAAATCGGAGCGCTCGAAGGGCAGCCAATTTTGAACGCGCAGGACTGGGAATCTGTGAAGCGCCAGGGCGACGCGGCTATCAAGAAGTGGATCAACGATCAGATGTCCTACAAAAAGGCGGTCGTCGTGCTGATTGGTGCAGAGACAGCGGGCCGCCCCTGGGTGAAGCACGAGATCACAAAAGCTTGGAACGACAAAAAGCCCCTTGTCGGTATCCGCATTCACGGGCTCGCCGATTCAGCCGGGAACACAGACCTCCCGGGAGCCGATCCCTTTGCGAAAATCACTTTCCCAACGGGAGGCAGCCTCGCGAGTTACGTCCCTGTGTTCTCCCCTTCCGGTTCGACAAGCAAGGCGGTCTATGCAGACATCGCGGCGAACATCGGAACGTGGGTTGATTCGGCATACACGCGATCATGATGACCGCGCTTTTCGATCCTGACTGCCCCTTCTGCGAGATCGTCGCACGGGAGGACCCGGACGCTCGTGAGGTGTATCGAGACGCTAATGTGGTCGCGTTTTTCCCCACGGAACCAGCCACTTTAGGCCACGTCCTACTCATCCCACGCGAGCACGTAGCGACTATTTGGGAGCTTCAAGACTCGACGGCATCACACCTCGCACAAGCTGCTGTAGGGCTTGCTCGGGCGGTGCGAGATGCCACCGGGGCACCTGGATTGAATATTATCCAGTCCAATGGAGAATCGGCCACCCAGACCGTTACGCACGTACACATCCATCTTGTTCCTCGCTGGCCCGACGATAATCTGGGGCGTATCTGGCCACCGGAGACGGGCTACTCAGAAAATCAGAAGGACAACGCGTGGCGTTCGGTGCGGGAGAACGTACTCAAGCAGATGTAAATACGATGCCCACCATCAGCAACGCTCCGAGAAGGGCTACGGGCACGTAGAACCCCGCGAGGGACCAGGACCAGATGATCTGGTTCCATTCGCAGTTCACTGCCCGCTGATCCTCCGCATCGCCGTTCGGGCGGCTGTAAAACCGGCTCGAGTTCATGTCATAAGGCTTTACCTTGCCCTGGACCGCGGCTTGATAGAGCGCGCGAAAAGCGCGCTCCTGCCGAAGGTAACCCGCGTCGAGTAACGCAAAAAGCACGACAGCGGCGACTCCGAGAAGCGCGACGGCTTCGTCATGTTCGACCAAGGCATAGCCGTAAGCGGCAGTTGCGACCGGAAGCAACCAAGCTTTGGCGGTTGACGAGGCGGAAGCCATTCGAGTGATGACACCTTGAACCTGATCGAGATGCTGTCGCCTATCATCGGCGGAGATCGCGGGGGCTCGCACGAGCAGACGCTTCAAAGCAGCGGGCAACATGAACTCAGGCTAACGGCCTGACACTGATCAAAGCCTCCCGCGAGGTAATCGACTATCGGGCGCGCCGTCTTGGCTAATTCATTTAGCTGATGATGTCAATTATGTTACTAACCGTCGTTGTAGTGCTTCCAGCCCCCTAGGTCGGTAGTGTCTGGCATGCTGTGCGCATGAACGACGACTTCCCGAACGGCGCCAAAGAGACGGCACGCTTAGTCACTCTCTGGGAACAACTCAGCTCGCGTGAGTTTTTTCCTCACGATCAGCTGCAGCCCTCGAACGCACTGCAAATATGGACGTTCACACACCACGCCGCGCGACTCTCGCGGGCCGTGCTGACGCTTCACGAGGCCGGCCAGCACCTCGAGGCAATGCCACTGATCCGCCAGACACTGGAGTGCGCAATGAACGCAGCCTGGCTCCTTGTGAGTGACGACGGCGGCGCCGCACTTAGTGCGGTCGACACCAAAAACCGTCGTGTCATGTTCCAAGAGGTCACCGACCTCGGCCTCTCGGACCTGTCCGACGTGCTCACACGCCTTGATGAGGAAGAGGCCCGCAATGGCCAGACAGCTGGGCGAACCCGCAGCTTCGAAGAGCGCTGTCGCGCCGTCGCGGGCGGCAAGCAAATCTATGCCATCTGGAGAACGCTGAGTCTGTATTCGCATGCCTCATCCAGCATTGCCGATGTGTACCTCTCGTCCGCTCCGGAGGAAGAAGGCAACCCTTACGGTGTCACCATGCTGTGGGACGGTGACTGGGACCAGGGTGAAACGTGGATGCGTGTTCAGGCGCTGATGTTGCTTCTCGCACAGATCGCCGCCGATGACGCGCAAGCGAAGTCGATGCACCGAACTCAGCTCGCAAAAGCGCGGCGGAGGCTTGGAGTGGATTGGGCAATAAAGCGAGCTGACAAGACCTAGGTTCGACGGCCGGTCGCGCATCGCCACGGTTCTCCGACGGGGTCGTGAACGCCGACAGCATGGCTCGAGTGTCCGTTTGCGCCCATAGGAGTCCACGATCAGAAATGCCAGGAAGAGTTGCAGTGAAATCGAAACTGCCCACGACGTATCCATCCACCTGCACAAGGACGTCACATCCGCCCAAGTGCGCGCATTTGGAGACGCAACCTACGAAACCCAGCTGAGCGTGCTGACGGAGCTGCACCTTCAGGCTTCGGACGACACTTCACACGTAGAGCTCAGCGCTGTGAGCCTGCTGTTTGCTCTCTACGCGCTGGTCTTCGCCCCCCCCCTAAACCGTCGAACTGACTTACACCCCCTGGTGGGCAACACTTGTCGTGGGCGCTGTTTTATGGGTCGTTCTCTTGGTGGTGGTGCTGCCATTCGCGATGCCAAAGATACCGCATCACAACAAGCGACAGCGCGCGCAGCTATGGCTGGCCACCTAGCAAGACGAGATCCAGCGGCGAAACGGTCAGAAGGGTCGAGCTGCGAGGCGTTGGCAAGCCTCACGCTCGCCGGAGATCCACGGGAGTCGTCGGTGCAGGGGCGCGTCTCTGATCAATGGTCGTAGTCGTCTGCCCATGCTGAGATCTGTCAGGCAATTTTGCTACCTGTACCGTGACCAGAGAAGGCAAGCCGAGAGGAACCGCCATTGTTTTCATTCACGGTGCGCTGGCACGCGATGGAGCGTGGTGGTGGAGTCCCGAGCTCCCACACGCAACAACGCCTACTTGACATAATCGCCACTATCAGCGCTTCCATGGTCGGTCTGTAGCGCGTGTGCCACGCCTAACGCAGAAGATCGACTGTGTGAGGTTTCGATACGCGAACTCGCTTCGCTCGCCTGCTACTCAACCAGCGGTGGGGCTCGCCTGCTCAGCCAGCGGTAGGGGAAAGCGCCGCCGCCAGGTACGGGGCCGTGCGGCTCTCCGCGCTCGCGGCGACAGAAGAAGGTGTACCCGAGGCCACGACGCGGCCGCCCTCGTCTCCGCCGCTCGGCCCGAGGTCGATCACCCAGTCGGCCTGCGACACCACGTGCATGTTGTGCTCCACGACCACCACGGTGTTGCCCGCGTCGACGAGGGTCTGCAGCTGCTCGAGCAGCAGGCGAACATCGGCCGGGTGCAGCCCGGTGGTCGGCTCGTCGAGCAGGTAGAGGGTGTGCCCGCGGCGGGCGCGCTGCAGCTCGGTTGCGAGCTTGATGCGCTGTGCCTCGCCGCCGGAGAGCTCCGTCGCGGGCTGCCCGAGGCGCAGGTAGCCGAGGCCGACCTGGCGGAGTGTGGCCAGGCTGCGAGCAGCGGATGGCACCTCGCTCAAGAACTGTGCCGCGTCGTCCACCGTCATCGCCAGCACCTCGGCGACATTACGCCCGCGGTAGTGCACCTCGAGCGTCTCGGCGTTGTAGCGGGTGCCGTTGCAGGTGGGGCACGGCGAGTAGCTGCCGGGTAGGAACAGCAGCTCGACCGATACGAAGCCCTCGCCGAGGCAGGTCTCGCAGCGCCCGCCGTCGACGTTGAACGAGAAGCGGCCGGCGTCGTAGCCGCGCTCGCGGGCCTCGTCCGTGGCGGCGAAGGCGGACCGCACCGCGTCGAAGAGCCCGGTGTAGGTGGCGAGGTTGGAGCGCGGGGTGCGGCCGATTGCCTTCTGGTCGACGCTCACCAGCCGGTCGAACTCGGGGAAGTCGCCCTCGGCGAGCACCCGAACCAGCGTGGACTTGCCGGAGCCGCTGACGCCGGTGATCGCGGTCAGCACCCCGAGTGGCACGTCCACGTCGAGCGCGTCAAGGTTGTGCCGCGTGATGCCGCGCAGCTCGAGCCGGCCCGACGCAGAACGCGGGGTGCGGGCGGCGACGGGATCCGAGGCGAACAGGTACGGCCGCGTCACCGACGCGTCGACCGCCGCGAGCCCCGCCACCGGCCCGCTGTACAGCACCTCGCCGCCGCCTGCCCCCGCGCCCGGCCCGACGTCGACGATCCAGTCTGCGCGGTGCACCACGTCCATGTTGTGCTCGACCACGAACACCGAGTTGCCCGAGGCCTTGAGCTGCTCGAGCACCTCCATCAGCGGCTCCGCGTCGGCGGGGTGCAGGCCGGCCGAGGGCTCGTCGAGCACGTAGATCACGCCGAACAGCCCCGAGCGAAGCTGGGTCGCGATGCGCAGCCGCTGCATCTCGCCGGGGGAGAGGGTCGGGGTGGCGCGCCCGAGGCTGAGGTAGCCGAGCCCGAGGCCGAGCAGCACCTCGATGCGGCCGAGCAGGTCGCGCGCGATCGTCACGGCCACCTCGTTCGTCTCGCCCGAGAGGGCGGCGCGGTACGCGGCGGTCCCCTCCGTCAGCGAGGCGGTGGGACGCAGCACCTCCGCCACCCCGGCGAGCGGCAGCGCGCCGAGCTGCGCGATGGTCTGGCCGGCGAAGGTCACGGCCAGTGCCGCCGCGGTGAGCCCGGTGCCGCCGCAGAGTGTGCACGGCCCGGTCTCGACGAAGCGCAGCGCCCGGTTGCGCGCGGTCTCGCTCTTCGAGTCGGCGAGCGTGTGCATGATGAAGCTCTTCGCGCTCCAGAAGCGGCCCTTGTAGGGCTTCGCCACGCGGTCGCGCTGCGGAGTCACCTCCACCACCGGCTGCTCGTCGGTGAACAGGATCCAGTCGCGGTCCTTCTGGGGCAGCTCGCGCCACGGCGACTCGATGTCGTAGCCGAGACCGGCCGTGACGTCGCGCAGGTTCTTGCCCTGCCAGGCGCCGGGCCATGCCGTGATCGCGCCGTCGCGGATGCTGAGCGTGTCGTCGTGAACAGCGGATGCCTCGCTCACCTCGTGCGCGATGCCCAGCCCGTGACAGCGCGGGCACGCTCCCGCGGCCGTGTTCGGCGAGAAGGCGTCCGAATCGAGCCGACCCGCGGCATCCGCTGGATAGGTGCCCGAGCGCGAGTACAGCATCCGCATCGAGTTCGAGAGGGTGGTGAGGGTGCCCACCGTGGAGCGCGAGCTCGGGGCGCCGCGCCGCTGCTGCAGGGCGACGGCGGGCGGGAGTCCGGTGATCGAGTCGACGTGCGGCGTGTGGCCCTGGGCGATCAGGCGGCGGGCGTAGGGCGCGACGGACTCGAAGAAGCGGCGCTGGGCCTCGCCGAAGATGGTGCCGAAGGCGAGTGACGACTTGCCGGATCCGCTGACCCCGGTGAAGGCGACGATGCTGTCGCGCGGTACATCGACGTCGACATCGCGCAGGTTGTTCTCGCGGGCGCCGCGCACCTGCACGAAGCCGGTGCGGTCGGCGGGCACGGGTGGGATCGAGCTCTCGGAAGGCATTTGACCAAGGGTAGGCGGGGAGCCCTGTCACGGCGGAGCATGGCGGATGCCACCCGCGTCGTGTACGCGGCCGAAAGCGAGTGAGCGCGGTTCACGAGAACGTAACAAAGGAAACCTTGACTCGATTGGTGGCTTCGAGTTTGCTGAGAGTCTGCACGGGTGATCATGCCTGCCGCGTCGACCCGAGCTTTCCGGAGATCCTCCATGCGAACTACCCCTCTGTTCCGCCGTACCGCGCGCCGCCGCACGCTCGCGGCAACCGCGCTGATTGCCGCGGCGTCCCTCGCGCTTCTCGGATCCGGGGGACTCGCCGCAGCCGCAGCCGCCCCAGCCGACGTCGCGATCGACGTGTACACGATGAACGACTTCCACGGCCACCTCGCGGGCAGCGGCGCCGAGGCGGGCGCCGCCGTGGTCGCCGGGGCCTACAAGCAGTTCAAGACCGCGAACCCCAACAGCACACTGGTGTCGGCGGGCGACAATGTGGGCGGCTCGCCCTTCGTCTCGAACATCCAGGGCGACGAGCCGACCATCGAGGCGCTCAACAGCATGGGCCTCACCGCCACCGCGATCGGCAACCACGAGCTGGACAAGGGCCGCGACGACCTCGCCGGCCGCATCTCCGACCTCGCCGACTACGAGCACATCTCCGCGAACCTCTTCGACAAGACCACCCACGAGCACGCCTTCGCCCCGTACGACATCCAGGTCTTCGAGGGAGTCAAGGTCGGGTTCATCGGCGCCGTGACCGAGGACCTGCCGACACTGGTCACCCCGACCGGCATCGCGACGCTCGACGTCGCCCCGATCGTCTCGAGTGTCAACGACATCGCCGCCACCCTCTCCGACGGCATCGATGAGACGGGCAACGAGGAGGCGGACGTGCTCATCCTGCTCATCCACGAGGGCGCCGCCACCGCGACCGCGAACCTCACCGACACGAGCACCGTGTTCGGCAAGATCGTCTCCGGCACCGGTGCGAACCTCGACGCGATCGCCTCGGGCCACACCCACCTCGCCTACAGCTCCACCGTGACGGTCGGCGACAACACCCTTCCCGTGCTGCAGACCGGCAGCTACGGCACCAACCTCGGGCGTATCTCGCTGAAGGTGAACCCCGGTACCAAGAAGCTG
>Ga0247805_1000711_pt1 | contig 16859 bp, 13 predicted proteins | sample UWRJL044104R1_FD_180930 | JGI IMG/M metagenome (GOLD analysis project Ga0247805, IMG submission 180930) | Plant litter microbial communities from Arlington Agricultural Research Station in Wisconsin, United States - UWRJ-L044-104R-1 | ecosystem: Environmental > Terrestrial > Plant litter >... | reverse complement strand
CCGGCATCGTCACCAGATTCGACAACTTCAATGCCAGATCTCCCCAGTAGGAGATCAGGGACCGCCTCGTCTGCCAGGGAAGGGCAGGCGAGGCGGTTGAAGGTCGTCTTCGACGCATACTGGTGGGCCGACGGACCACCTTCCCTTCGCCACGTGCTGCGCGAGATCGTCGCGGCCTGGCACTCAAACTTTCCGCTCGATGAGCTGACGCTCGTTGTGCGGCGTGGTGTCTCGTCGAGCCCCGCTGGCGTCGCAACAGTCGAGAGTCGGTTGTGGCCCCAAGCACTGCTCGCCACACGAGCAGTGCCGCGGGTGGCACGCGCGACAGGCGCCGACCTTGTGCTCACCCACAACTTCGCAGCGCGCTACGGCGCCGGGGTGAGCGCTATCTACCTTCACGACGTTCTCTTCGAAAGCCACCCGGAGTGGTTCACGACCACAGAGCGCCGATACTTCTCTTTGATGACCCGGTGGGCGAAGCGGGCCGACCTCGTTTTCACCTCAAGCGAGACGGAAGCCGAGCGCATCCGGCAGCACACCGCCGCGCAGCGTGTTCTCGCCGTCGGGCTCGGAATGTCGCACGAGCTGATGTCGAGCGATGAACCAGAAGACATTGACCCGGCACTGTACGGAATGCGTTTTGTTCTTACGGTCGGGCGGCTCAACTTTCGCAAGAACCTCGGCCGCGTCATCCGGGCCGCCCTTGCTTCTTCTGTTGTCACGATCGACAGACCTCTCGTGATTGTGGGCAGCGCGAACGGAAAAGAAGAGGGGTTGGATGTCGCGGCGCGCGAAGCCGTGGCTTCCGGTCGCATTCGTTTTACGGGCTTTGTGTCTGAGGCGCGACTGCGCTGGTACTACCGGCACACGTCGCTGTTCGTCTTTCTCTCGCTCGGCGAAGGATTCGGTATGCCGCCGATCGAAGCTTCGTACTTCTCTGCGACAGTTCTCGCGAGCGACCTGCCCGTCTTTCACGAAACCCTCGGTGACTCGGCGAGCTTTGTTGACCCGACCGACGAGGTAGCGATTACCGCTGCCCTCGAGGCCGGGGTTGTCGCGGGCGAAAGTCGCGAGCCAGACCGTCGGCCGCGCGGCAGCGTCGCCGCGCGGCACGACTGGTCTGAGACGGTTGCGGCCATGCGCGCCGCCGTAGAGACGGTTGCGTCATGAACGACCTGCTGATGCTGAGCCTCGGAGTTGTGCTCGTCGCGCTCCTCTTTATAGTTGCGCATCGCTCTGCCCGCCTCGCCGTGTGCGCTGCGCTTGTCGCCCTGTGTTTTGTTCCGGTCTGGATCGGCGTTGGGCTCGGGTTCAACGGCAACCTGTTTCTGCCCGTTGCGACAGTCGCCGCGCTCGGCTGCGGCGCTGCACTTCTCCCGTTGCGCGGGTTTCGCTTCAGCATCGTCGACGGGCTTCTTGTGCTGCTCGTCGTCGTCGCGGCATCGTCACTCATCACGAGCGATACCGCCCTGGCTCTCGCGTTTCTCGTCACACCGTTCGCATACTTCACCGGCGGCTACGCCCTCGGCCGGCTCGCAAGTGCTCGACTCGGCGCCGACTTTCTCTATCGGGCGATCGCCGTCGTTTTTACTGTCGTCGCCATTCTCGCGATCATCGAGTTCGCGACGGGGTTCAACCCGTTTCTCACACTCACCTCGGGCAACTCGCTCTACTTCGAGTGGGGAACCGTGCAAGAGCGCGGCGGGCGCCTTCGGGCTGAGGGCGCCTTTGGGCATGCAATCGCTCTCGGCGCGAGCCTCGCACTCGCGATACCCCTGACCCTCGCATCCACGTTAAGGTTTGGTCTGCGACTCGTTATGGTCATCCTGATGGCGACTGCGACGGCCTTCACCTTCAGTCGCATCGGAATCATCTCGGCGTTTCTCGGCATCGCCCTGTGCGTTGTGCTGATGCGCGATCGCCTGACGGTTCCGCAGCGCTGGGTGCTCACGTCGGGCGGCGGAGTGCTCGTCCTCGCGATGCTGCCGTTTGTCACGACAGTCTTCAGCGAAGCCGGAGAAGAGGCAACGGGCAGCGCAGACTATCGCGGCGAACTTCTCCCGCTTCTCGAGCACGCAAACCTCGTCGGATTCTCTGACCTCGTTCACCATTCACCAACGGGAGCCCTGTCGTTTGGCAACTTCCAGTCGATCGACAGCCAGCTCATCTTCACGGGGCTGACGACCGGCACTCTCGCTCTCGTCGCCGTGTGCCTCGCCCTCGCGGCCGCCATCTACCTCTGCCTGCGCGGCCGTGCGGAGCCCGCAACGATTGCCGTCGTCGCTCAGATCCCCGCTTTTGCAACAGTCGCACTCATCACGCAGTACTCGATCATGATCTGGCTCGTGATCGGCATCGCCGCGACGACCCAGCTCGCCCGACAACCAGCATTTGCCCCGAAAACTCTGCAGCTACCTTCCCCAATCCGATTGAGCACACCAGGAGAGTGACATGGCCCACCCGTTCTTGAGCCCCGGTTCCACAGATGAAAGACTGCACCCCTACCTCGCCCTCATCGCCCGCTACTGGGCGATAGTGCTGGCGGCCGCCGTTGTCGGAGGGCTCGTTGGTTTCGGCCTCTCGCAACTCGTGACGCCCTCGTATACGGCAAAGTCGACCCTGTACTTCTCCATCAACTACGGCGACTCCGGCAGCGACCTCAACCAGGGAGCCACCTACGCGCAGAGCCAGATGCTCTCGTTCGCAGAGCTCGCGCGCTCGTCGCGGGTTCTTGAGCCGGTCATCGACTCGCTCGAGCTCGACACAACGCCCGCGTGGCTCGCCCAGCAGATCGACGTGCGAACACCGGAGAACACAGTTGTGCTCGATATCTCGGCGAGTTCCACCGACCCTGAGCTCGCGGCATCCATCTCGAACGAAATAGCGCAGAGCCTGACCGCAACCGTGCGCGAAGTCGCACCGCGCGACGAGAACAGTCGCTCGACGGTCACCGTTCGCACCGTCGAAGAGGCGGCGGTTCCCACAGTTGCCTCGTCGCCCAACACGCGCGTCAACACCGTCGCGGGAGTGCTGCTTGGGCTGCTTCTCGCGATTCTCGTCATTGTGATTCGCCGGGCAATCGACACGCGTGTGCGTTCGTCGAGCGACCTCGAGAAGGCGAGCGGTATGCCCGTGCTCGCGCGCGTCGACGGCGACACCGACGCCGACGAGGGCCTCGTTCTCGCCCGCGACGTCGCCAGCCCCGCGGCCGAGGGCTACCGTCGCCTGCGGGCCGTGCTCGACGGCATCGAGCGCAGCCGCAAGACGGGCGCTCGCTCGATCGCCGTGACGGCGCCGATCGCAGGCCAGGGCGCCTCGACCGTCGCGGCAAACCTCGCTCTCGCCTACATCGAATCCGGTCGCAACGTGCTGCTCGTAGGCTCCGACCTCGACGCGGGAGCCGTCGACACCGACACGTGGCCGTCGGCAACGGTTGTGACCCTCAACGACGTCGCTGCCCTGTTCAAGCGCCAGTCGTCGAACTACGACGTGCTTGTGTTCGACGCAGGCGACCTCGCCTCATCGTCGAGCGCACTCACGATCGGTCAGCTCGTCGACAACGTTGTGCTCGTCGCCGATGCGTCGAGTGTTCACACAAACGAGGTTCGTGACGCCGTGCGCGAGCTCGCTTCTGCGGGAATCACCCCCGCCGGAACCGTACTCACCCACACGTCACACTCGCGGGTGAAGCTGCCGAAACTGGGCCGCAGCGCGCTACCGGTGCTCGAGCACAACAACGCCTGAGTCTGCGGCGGTACTCACAGCGATAAATAGGGCGGCGTCTTTCGGGGTGCCGAACGTGTAGGTGCCGCGCTTCGTCGCGCCCTTCGCGAGCGACCCGTCGAATCCGTCGGTGGTTTCTACGGGCGTCGCGGGAGTTCGTTTGTCGCCCGAGTACGCGTTGACAACAACCGCCGCGAGGCTCGCCTTCTTTCCCGTGTCGTTGCGCAGCTCAATCGTGACCTCGACGCCCGGTCCGCTCGTCGCTCCGATGCCCTCGCCCTTGAGCTCGACCTTCTTCACATCGACAATGCGCACGCCTAGACCGCTCGCAAACTCCGCCTCGTCGTCGCCCTCGGCCGAATCGGTGACCGTGTCGCCGTAGAACGCATCGTCACCGCTCGCGCTGTCGTCGCCGCCATCGTCAGCGTCGTCGCCATCATCGTCACCACTGTCGCCATCATCGCTGGATGGCGCGCCGCTGGGCTGTTGGGTCGCGTCAGGGCCGGGCGACTGCGACTGCGATGCACCCCCGGGCTGCGGCGCTCGCAGCGCGGCGGCAAGCCCCACACCCGCGAGCGCAACGACCATTAGTGCAGCAACGGCAATGAGTATCTGGCGCATTCGGGTCTGCGTCATTGTGTGTCTCCAGCGAGTTCGGTGAACCATTTTGCGGCGGCAAGAACAAGAAATACCGCCGTCGCGAGCACGATGCCCGAGTAGACGACGAGAAAAACGGGAAGCGCCCCAAGCAGCACAAAGCTCAGGCAGAGCACTCCGTAGTCCATCGGGGCGACGGCTATCGAACGGATCCAGCCTCGGGCACCCTGCTGCCCCTCGGCGGGCTGCACCGGGGGGCGCTGCTTGCGCAGTTGCTCAGTGAGGATCATCGCGAAGAACAGCACCGCCGACGAGATCGCTCCCACGATCGGAACGAGCAGCCACGGCACCGGCACAACGTCGAAGCGACAGAACCCGACGGCGAGCGCGAGTGGCAGGGTCGATGCTTTTGTCGCGTCGACGACGTGGTCGAGCCACTCCCCTGCGAGGCTCGATTCGCCGGTCAGGCGAGCGACCTGCCCGTCGGCTGAGTCGAAGGCGTACCCGAGCAACAGGCCGAATGCGACACCGACACCGAGCCCCCACGAGGGCGGGAAGATCACGAGAAGTGCGATCGCCGAGAAGGTGAAGACCGCGCTCACGGCGGTCACCGCATTCGGCGAGAGACCCAGCCGGTAGCAGACGGCGGCGAGTACCCTGCCGATGCGGCGATTGACGAACCGCGAGTAGGCCGGAGCGCTTCGGGCCGCGGGCTTCTGCGCCGCCGCGAGGCTTGCCATCGCGCCGCGCACGCTGTTGGGCGCGGGGTGATTGCGGCCGCGTTGGTAGGCCGCTCGAGGGGTCGCTGGTGCACGGGTCACGACACACTTCCGCTTCGTCGGCGAATGCGGGGAAGTAACGGGAACGATTCCCGTCGGTCAGCCGATGCGCAATGCTACTGCGATAGCTCGTAACTTTCAGCTACTTGACGAAGTATCCGCTCGCGCAGTAGCGCCAAGTGTGCGCCCGTCACGCAGCGCGCGTCGCGCGATGAGTAGCGGAGCGAGCGATCGCAAGAACTGTCGACGCCCGCCCTGCAGCAGCACCTCCCACGCGACGGCACGCGAGTTCGCGAGCCACCGGTCATAGCCGGCGTCGTCGAGGTGCTTCGCCGCAAAGAGCAGCCGGTTGCGGATCGTGTAGTAGTAATACGTTGCCGACTTGGGTTCGCCCGCAGACTCGTGACCCGCGCCCTGGGTTCCACCCTCGGCGTGCACCGCAACGACGTCGTCGCAGACCTCCAGGCGACCGCCTGCGGCGAGCACGCGGTGCGAGAGATCAACGTCTTCCCAGTAGAGAAAAAAGTCGTCATCGAAGCCGCCGACGAGACGCCACAGCTCCTCGGTCGCAAGCAGACACGCGCCGGTGAGCCACGGCTCCCAGTTGTGCGCGGGCCGCGCCGCGCGATTACGGAGTCGACCGTCGGTCAGGTGCAGGTCGGCGCCGTCGAACCAGGTAGACCCGTCGGGCCGAACTATGCGGGGGCACAGGAGTGCGAGCGGGTTTCTTCGTGAACGTTCGACGAGAGCCTCGGCCGCACGAGGTTCTATTGCGGCATCCGGATTGAGAATAAGAAGTGCAGTTGCCCCGAGCTCGAGGGCACGCGCTGCCCCGAGGTTGACCCCCGCCCCGAAGCCGAGGTTGCTGTCGGGAGTGAGCAGCTGCCAGTGCTCGACAGCAGCAAGCTCAGTCACCGCGGCGCGCTCGGTGCGATCGGTCAAGTTATCGACGACAACGATCATCGCGTTTTCGAGCCCGCGCCCGAGCGGAACAAGGTTCGTGGCAAGCAGCGCGCTCGAGCCATAATTCACAACGATCACGGCGAGGCGTGCATCAGTCGAATTCCCCATGGCACTCCTCCTCGTGTGCGCGGTAGCCTATAGGCCACAAGACGCTCTTCCCTAGCGTCAGAGCTAGTGCGACTACCCGAAGCGATTCATCTTCCTATGGCAGCGCACTCCCAGCGCTGGAGGAAGAGTCGTGAGTGTGCACCCCCTAACGGTTCTCGAAAGCTTTCCCGCGCCGCGTCCGACCTCGGTGAATCCCTACACACTTCTGCTCGCCGACAGCATTCGCGCTGAGGGCGTCGAGCTTCTGTACTTCAGTTGGCGCACGGCTCTCACAGCGCGCTACGACCTATTTCACGTGCACTGGCCCGAGATCCTTGTCGAAGGGCGCACGCCGCTGCGCCGGATCGTGCGACAGGCTCTCACCCTCGCTCTCGTCACCCGACTGCGCATCACGCGCCGCCCGATCGTTCGCACCGTGCACAACCTCGGTCTGCCCTCCGGCCTCTCGACGACGCAACGCCGACTTCTCGAGCACATAGACCGCCACACGACCCTGCGCGTGCGTCTCAACGAGCACACACCGATGCCCGTCGGCGCAGCCCACGCAACGATCCCCCACGCCAATTTTCGCGGCTGGTTCGCCCAGTACCCGAAAGCGACGGCCATTGCCGGCCAGGTCGGCTATCTCGGCCGCATCCGGCGCTACAAGGGCGTCGAGGCCCTCATCGCCGCCTTCGTCGCCACCCGTGCGCGCGAGACGGTCGGAGCCGGCTCGAGCGTCGACGAGCTGAGCCTGCGCATCGCCGGCTATGCCTCGACGCCCGAGCTCGCCGCCGCCCTCACCGACCTCACGGTGGGCGACCCGCGCATCAGCATCGAGTTTGGCTTTGTCTCCGACGAGGCGATCGCAGAGCTCGTGACGACGTCTGAACTTGTTGTGCTGCCCTACCGCGTTATGCACAATTCCTCGGCCGCAATCACTGCACTGTCGCTCGACCGGCCCATCCTTGTGCCACACAACCCGGTCACCAACGACCTGAGTTACGAAGTCGGAGCGGGCTGGGTGCACACCTTTCACGGAGAGCTGTCGGCACGCGACATCCGGGCCGCACTTGAGAGCAATCGCGCGACTCCGCCCGCCGCGCCGCCGAGGCTCGAGGCTCGCAACTGGAAGCACTCCGGACGCGCGCACGTCGACGCCTTTCGCCGCGCCGTCGCACTGAGCCGCGCTCACGCATCGAGCCACGCTCACGCATCGAGCCGCGCGAAACGATCGACCCGCTCATGACACGCGACCCCGCATCGGTCGCAATCGCCGTGCTCACCTACCGTCGCCCGGCCGAGATCGCGGCCGGGCTGCCGCTCGTCATCGCGCAGGGCGAAGAGCTCGACGGAGCGATGGTGAGCGTGGTTGTGATCGACAACGACGCCGACGGCTCCGCGCGGGCGACCGTCGAGGCAATTGCGGCAGCTTCGGCGTTTGTGAAGGTGCGGTACGTCATCGAACCCGTTCCCGGAATCGCCGCGGCCCGCAATCGCGCGATCGACGAGACGGCCGACGCCGATGTTCTTGTCTTCATCGATGACGACGAACAACCGACGGATGGATGGCTCGCACCCCTCATCGACACCTGGCAACGCACGGGCGCCGCCGCCGTAATGGGCCGCGTCGTCTCGAACTTCGACGGGGCGCTCGACGACTGGGTCGCCGCCGGCGAGTTCTTTCGGCGCCGCAGCATGGCAACCGGCACCGAGATCACCGTCGCGGCCGCTGGCAACCTGCTGCTCGACCGCCTGCAGTTGCAGCGGCTCGGCGTGCGCTTCGACGAGCGACTCGGGCTCGCGGCCGGCGAAGACTCGCTGTTCTCCCGAGAGCTCGTGCGCCTCGGCGGGCGCATCGCGTGGTGCGAGGAGTCTGTGGCAATTGATCGGGTTCCCAGCGATCGCATGACGCGCCGCTGGGTGCTCGACCGCGCGCGCAGTCACGGCAACTCTGAGACGGTGGTTCAGCTGTTTCTCGCCGACACCCGGGCAGAGCGGGCGAGGGTGCGGTTCGCAGCGGCGACCCGCGGGTCGGTGCGCGTGCTGGCAGGCTCGGCTCGCTATTGCTTCGGCGTTGTGACCGGTTCACTGCGGCACCAGGCCCGCGGTCTCAGAACCGCCCACCGCGGCCTTGGCATCGCCGCGGGTGCCGCGGGAGTCATAGTTCGGGAATACGCGCGATGAGGGTTCTTGTGCTGTGGGCGACAGAGGCCTCACCCAATCTCGGGGTGCGAGTGCTGGCTGCGGGAACAGCAGCTCTCGTGCATCGCGTCTGGCCGACCGCCGTGATCACATTTCACAACTACGGCGAGCGCGAACCGCACCTGCCCATCGGTCGGTTGCGCTCGCTGTTCTGGGAGCGGGTGCTCGGCCGCCGCGGCATGCAGGACTGGCTGCGCACCTTCGATCTCGTCGTCGACACGCGATCCGGTGACAGCTTCTCTGACATCTACGGCCTGCACAGGCACGCGGTGATGACGTCAGTCGCCGAGTTCGCGGTGCAGGCCGGGGTGCCGGTCATTCTCGGTCCGCAAACGATCGGGCCGTTTCGCACCCACACCGGTCGCGCTCTCGCACGTCGAACCTTGTCGCGCGCGACGCTCGTTCTCGCGCGTGACGAGCGCAGCGCGCTGCTTGCCGAGAGTCTCGTGAGCACGCGAGTCATTCGAACGACCGATGTTGTCTTCGCGCTGCCGGTGCCCTCCCCCGGCCCCCGGCGCGACGTCATCATCAACGTCTCGGGGCTGCTCTGGCGCCCCAACCCGCACGTCGACTCCGAGCTGTACCAGCGCACGCTCGCGACGACCCGCGACGCCCTCGCCGCAGCCGGGCGCACGGTCTCTGTGCTCGCCCACGTTGTCGAGTCGGGCAACACCGACAGCGACGCGCGCGCGGCACACGAGTTCGCCGCGGCTTCAGGCATCGCCGATGTGATAATTCCCCGCGACCTCGACGATGTGCGCGCCGTGCTGGCGGGCGCGACATCCATCATCGGATCACGGATGCACGCGTGCCTCAACGCACTCTCGGTCGGCACCCCCGCCGTGCCGCTCGCCTACTCCGACAAGTTCGCTCCTCTGCTCGGCGGAGTCGGCTGGGAGCACACCGTCGACCTGCGAGAACCCTTTTCAAGCGGTTTGGATGTCGCGGCGCGCGTTCTCGCCGAGCTCACTGCCGCCGAGGCACACAGCACTTCCGGTGTGCGCGAGCGCGCGGCCGCCGCACTGTCTGCTGCCGAGTTCGCCCTCGCGCGCAGCAGCCCGGTGCCGCAGTGAGCGCGGCAGCATGACGATCCTGAGCGACGACAACGCTCCCCTCGGTCAGCGTGCCGCACGCGGTGCGCTCGTCACGATCGGCGCGCAGGGTGCGCGGATGGTCATCCAGTTCGCATCGGTCGTAGTGCTCTCGAGGTTGCTCAGCCCGCACGACTACGGACTCGTCGCGATGGTGCTGGCGATCATCGGCGTCGGCGAGATTCTTCGTGACTTCGGGCTCTCGTCGGCGGCCGTGCAGGCACGGTCGCTCAGCACGGCCCAGCGTTCGACGCTGTTCTGGCTCAACACCGGCATTGGGCTCGCGCTCGCACTCATTGTGGTTGCCGCTGCCCCGCTCATCGCGGCCTTCTACGGCTCACCCCAGCTCGTTGATGTCGCCCGCGCCCTCGCCCCGACGTTTCTGCTCAACGGAATGGCTACCCAGTACCGTGCATCCCTCGTGCGTGATCTGCGGTTCACGTCGCTCGCGCGCGTCGACATCACGGCGGCTGCGACATCCCTCGCTATCGCCATTACAGCGGCGCTCGCGGGTCTCGGCTACTGGGCACTCGTCGCCCAGCAACTGGGTCAGGCTCTTGTGCTCTTCGCGCTGCTCGCCCTCGCCGCGCGCTGGCTGCCCGGGCTGCCGCGGCGCGCAACCGAAGTTCGGGGACTCGTCACGTTCGGCGGCAACGTTGTCGCGTCGCAGCTCATCGGCTACGTCGCAAACAACATCGACTCCGTTGTCATCGGCGCGCGCTTCGGTGCGGCACCGCTCGGCATCTACTCCCGTGCGTTTCAACTGCTTATGACCCCGCTCAACCAGGTGCGCAGCCCGCTTACCTCTGTCGCGCTCCCCGTGCTCTCGAGGCTCTCCGCCGACGCCGCGAGGTTCTCGCGCTTCGTCGAGCTCGGCCAGCTCGCGCTCGGCTACACCCTTGTCGCGGGCCTTGGTCTCATCATCGGAACAGCAGAACCCCTGACCGTTCTACTGCTCGGCGACCAGTGGCTCGAGGCAGCACCCATCCTTCGCCTGCTCGCGATCGCCGCGACCTTTCAGACTCTCGCGTTCGTCGGTTACTGGGTCTACCTCGCCCGCGACCTCACCCACGACCTCGTGCGCTTCTCCCTCGTGAGCGCTGCCATCCGCATCGCCTGCATCCTGATCGGTTCGCAGTGGGGAGTCATCGGTGTCGCATGGGGGTACGCGATAGCGCCGTGCCTCACCTGGCCGATCTCACTGTGGTGGCTCTCGCGCCGCACGATGATTCCGGTCGGGCGGCTGTACGCGGGGGCCGGGCGAATCCTTGTGGGCGTGAGCGGCGGTGCCGCCGCGGCGTGGGCTGCGGCATCCATTCTCGAACTGCCGGTGTTGCGCGTTGGGCTCGGCGCCGTCGCCCTTATCGCCTGGTACGCGATCCTCGCTGTTGTTCCGGCTATCAGACGCGACTATCTCAGGGTGTGGGCGGTCATTCGGCTGATGCCAAAACGTGTTCGACGCACCTGAGACGGCGGCGGCGCGGGACCCGGTCGCGCCGCCGCCGCCTTAGTCCCAGGCTCCCAGGTGCCGTACGCCCGTGGGCCGCTGCACCCCGGCAGCAACGTGAGAGGGCAAGGGCCGGGCTATGGCACTCTCGACGGAACGCACCGCTGGAGCGAGCGCGTTTCCGTCGAGAGCTGGTTCTGCGTCGAGCGCGAGGCTGTCGGAATCTTGCCCGGTCGCCTTGCTGAACTCGGCAATTGAGGTGAACGTTTGCGGGTTACCCGCGCCTCGCGACCAGACAATGGCCCATGCCGGCTCTTTCGCACTCACCCGCTGAAAGACGTTGCCGTCTGACGAGATCTGCATCTGCGCTGCCGAACGCTCGTGGCTGTAGTCCTCGACGCACAGAACACACTTGCCAAAGCCCTCGGCGAGAACGTTGTTACCGATGCTGATGTCTGCGGTGATCCAGGTCACTGTCGGGTCGGGCAGCTTCTGGCGCCTGTCGTGGCCGGGCAGGCTCAGGTCGGCTGCTCTTCGGTCGCCCTGCACGATATTGATGCTTCGGTCGTTGCGGGCGATCGTGTTGTTCCAGATATCGATGTGGCCGGAGTCGCTCACGAGAATGCCGTCTTTGCCACTGTCTGTGATGATGTTGTCGGCGATGAGCGCCGTCGCCGACAATTCGACAACAAGGCCGTTGCCCGTGCTGCCCGAAATGTCATTGCTCGCGATCTTCATGTTGTAGACCGACTCGTCAAACCACAGGCCGTTGCCGAGGTTGTTTACGAACGAGCTTCCCGTGACGCTCACCCCGCGTGACTTATGGATCTTGACGCCACCCGCGACCGGCGCCCTGTTGAAGTGTTCGGCGTTGTTGTCGCTGATGAGCAAACCGGTGGCGGTGAATCCGTCGGCGGTGCTGGCCTGGGCGCCGAGCATTCCCGCTCCCGTGATCGTAACGTTGCGCAGTGTTGTGTTGCTCGCAAAGCTCGCGAGCCCCGTCGTCGCGGCGTCGACGATCGCGACGTTCTCGATCGTGACGTTGTTCGCACTCACCGCGACGGCACCCATGTCGGGAACCGAGGGCGAGTAGTTGCGAATGCCGATTCCGCGCACTGTGCTTCCCGCTCCCGCGATCACCAACGCTTTGACGGTGTCGGCAGCGCGAACCTCTTTGCCTTTCGGGTCGGAGCCGAGGTACAGGCGATCGGTGTCGCTGGCGACGAAGAACGTGCCCTTCGCGAGTTTGTCGGCCGAGTTCACCTGCGCCTGCGGCTCGCCGTCGACCCAGACCTGGTCGGGATGAGCCGCCATCGGGTAGTCGGGGTTCACAAACTGCCAGCCGGGTGCCGTGCCATCACGGGCACCACGCGAGTATGTGGGGCTCGCGTCGAACTGCACAGTCCAGCCTTCGACTCGCCAGCGATCGCCGTTCTTCTCCCAGCCGGTAACCTCGCGGCTGCCATCGAGCCAGACCTCTTCACCGGGGTACGACTGGATCGTGAGCTTCTTGCCCCGCGGAATAACGAACGAACCGTGGTACTCACCCTCACGCAGCACAATCGTCGATCCGGCGGGAGCAGCGGCGATGGCCGCCGTAAGCGTCGCGAACGGCGACGCTTTCGAGCCCTTGCCCGCTGTCGGGCCGGCCGGGTCGACAAACAGCGCTCCCGCCGGAACCGGGTATTCGGTGGTTCCGATCGTCGCTGCACCGGGTTCGCCGCGACCGTCGGGTTCTTCTGGATCAGTGGGCGGGCTTGTCGGTTCGGTCGGCTCTGGCGCCGGGGTCTCTGGCTCTTCGACGAGCTCGAGTTCGGCCGACGCAAGGCTGTCGAACGCGACATCCACCGGCTCTGATTTGCTTGAAACGTAGGCCCACAGGGCAACGCCACCGGCCTTCTCAAGGCGCGCATCGCTCGAATCGCTCGTTGTGAGTTGCCACTCTGGCGCTGTGTCGCCGGTGTACGCGCGGGCGCGAACGCGCACGTCTATCGTACCGGTGACCTCGACATCGAGGTGCAGGGCGTCGCCCTCGACGAGGCCGGTCGCGACGGGCACATCACGCACAAGATCGACCTGCTTTGCTGTCGAACCGACGACCCGCAGCGCTGTCAGAAACGCGCGACCACCCGGCGCGACGCGCACGCTCACGAGGTAGTGCGAGGTCGCCGAGACGCGGCTCTGGATGCCCGCGTACACGCCGTTGCCGACTGTGGGCAACTCGGGCACGGCGACGGTTGTTGAGGAGAGAACGTCGCGCACGCTCACGCCGTCGAGCGACGCGGTGAGCGACGCCCCAGAGCGCGGCAGCTCGGCGAGGCCGGCGTTTCCGTCGACCGCGAAGTTCTGGGGAGACGAGAGGGCGTAGTCGCCGCCGGTCACTGCTGTGCCCCAGCCGTCACTGGACTCGCGGCCGAAGTCATCGGTCACGACGTCGCGCACGGGCGCATAGGTCGGCAACTCGGTGGATGTCGCGGCAATCACGCCGAAGAAGGCCGAAGTGATAACGACCGCACTCGCACCCACTATCGCGACGATGCGGCGAACCGGTCGGAGGCGGCGCGTCTGAACGTGCCGCCGCGCGGTGTGCTTTCCCTGGGCGTTCATAATGAGCGTTCCTTTCACCGCTGGGATTTCCGTATCGCAACAGCCCCTCAGGGAAGAGGGCACTGGCATGGGCGACAGGAATCGCGGGAAGGAACGGTTCGGGCGCTCGCGCGGCGAAAACAGGTTTCAGGAACTATAACCCATGTCCCCACAACGGGTGACAAACTTTCACCGGATCAGTAGAGTTGCTGCGTATACCCGGGTCTTCCCCACCTGCCGGTTTGTGCATCCCACCGCGCAGAAAGGCAAACCCGTGACCCGAATCGGCTATGCAGCTGGTGCCTTCGACCTTTTTCACATCGGACACCTCAACATCCTCAGGCGCGCACGCGAGCAGTGCGACTACCTCATCGCCGGTGTCGTCTCCGACGAGATGCTCGAGCTGACAAAGGGGCGGGCGCCGATCATCCCGCTATCCGAACGTCTCGAGATCGTGCGTCACATCACATTTGTCGATGACGCGGTCGCCGAAGTTGTGCCCGACAAGCTCGAAACCTGGCGCTCCGTCGGCTTCGACGTCTTCTTCAAGGGTGACGACTGGCGCGGAACAGCGCGCGGTCTCGCGCTCGAGCACGAGTTCGCTGCCGTCGGCGTAGAGGTCGTCTACTTTCCGTACACGATCGACACGTCGAGCACCGCTCTGCGAGCGGCAATCGCCGCTTTGAGCGTGCCCGTCGACGCGACGGGAACTAACGGCTGACCAGCGTTCCGATGCGGTCGCCGCGGATGGCCTTCGTCAGGTTGCCCGCGGGCTCCATGCCGAAGACGACCATGGGCATCGCGTTGTCCATGCACAGGCTGAAGGCCGTCGAGTCGACAACCTTGAGTCCCTGAACGAGAGCCTCCTGGTAGGTGATCTCGTCAATCTTCTTTGCGTCGGCGTTGTGGCGGGGGTCGGAGTCGTAGACGCCGTCAACACCGTTCTTCGCAACGAGCACAACCTGGGCGTCGATCTCGAGCGCACGCTGCGCGGCGACCGTGTCGGTCGAGAAGTACGGAAGGCCAGCACCGGCACCGAAGATGACAACGCGGCCCTTTTCGAGGTGGCGCTCTGCGCGGCGGGGAATGTACGGCTCTGCGACCTGTGTCATCGAGATGGCGGACTGCACGCGAGTCGCGGCTCCGGCCTGCTCGAGAAAGTCCTGAAGGGCGAGGGCGTTCATAACGGTGCCCAGCATGCCCATGTAGTCGGCGCGGCCGCGGTCCATACCGCGCTGGCTGAGCTCTGCGCCGCGGAAGAAGTTGCCACCACCGACCACGATCGCGATCTCGGCGTCGGCCGTAGCAGCAGCGATTTCCTTGGCGAGTGCGCTGACGACGTCGGGGTTCACACCGAGCGAGCCACCGCCGAATGCTTCACCAGAAAGTTTGAGAAGAACCCGGCGTTTGCGATCTGACATGGTGCTCCTCGGTAGTTCTGCGGTTGTGCCCTATTCAGGGTACTAGGTCGCCGCACCCCTCACCGTCGAAAACTGCTCCAAAACTCGTGTTGTGGAGCAGTTTTCGACGGAACGACAAAGGGGCCCGGAACCGAAGTTCCGAGCCCCTCTGAGGAATCTAGTTACGCGCCAACCTTGAAGCGAGCGAAACCGCTCACCGTGAGGCCTGCATCGGCAAGAACCTTCTTGACGGACTGCTTGTTGTCCTTCGCGTAGTCCTGGTCGAGCAGCGAGACCTGCTTGAAGAACGCGGCGACGCGGCCCTCAATGATCTTCGGAAGGGCAGCCTCAGGCTTGCCCTCGCCGCGGCTGATCTCCTCGACGATGCGACGCTCGTTCTCCACGGTCTCCGCGGGGATCTGGTCGCTCGTGAGGAACTGCGGGTCAGCGAACGAGATGTGCTGCGCAACGCTGCGAGCGGTGTCTGCATCGTCTCCGGCGTAGCCGACAACAACACCGACCTGCGGAGGCAGGTCTTTGTTGGTGCGGTGCAGGTAGACGGCGAACTTGTCACCGGTCACAACGGCGAGGCGACGCAGTTCGATCTTCTCACCGAGGATCGCTGCTTCGTTGCCGATGAGCTCAGCAACCGTCTCGCTACCGGAAGCTGCCGCGAGGCCTTCTTCGAGTGTCGTGGCGCCCGCTGCGGCTACGGCTTCGATGACCTTGTCACCAAGGGCGACGAACTTGTCGCTCTTCGCAACGAAGTCGGTCTCGCACGCGAGCTCGATGATGACGGTGGAACCGGCACCCTCCTTCGCGGCGACGAGGCCCTCGCTCGTGGAGCGGTCGGAGCGCTTTGCATTGCTCTTCGCACCCTTGAGACGCAGGATCTCGGTTGCCTTCTCGAGGTCTCCGCCAGCTTCGACGAGAGCGTTCTTGCTGTCGACCATGCCGGTGCCGAGGCGCTCGCGCAGGGTCTTGAGGTCAGCGAGGCTGAAATCTGCCATGACGTTGGTTCCTTACTTCTTTGCGGCGGGCTTTGCAGCCGTCTTCGCTGCGGGCTTCTTCTCTTCGGGAGTCGCTGCTGCTTCGATGTCTGCCTCGAGAGCTGCATCGGACTCTTCGACGTGCACGGGCACGAGCGTCTCGTCGGCTGCTGCCTCGTGCTCGGCGACGACTGCGTCAGCGTCGTTCTCCTCTGTGGGAAGAACAACCTCTTCGGCGGGCGCTGCTGCTTCGGCGGGTGCCTCTGCTGCGGGTGCCTCTGCTGCTGCCTCGGACTCGCCGAGAAGCTCAGCTTCCCAAGCGGCGAGGGGCTCTACCTCTTCGCCGTCGGCGGGCTTCTCGTGGCGCTGCTTGAGGCCCTCGGCCGCTGCGTCAGCAATGATGCGGGTCAGGAGACCAACGGAACGAATCGCGTCGTCGTTGCCCGGGATCGGGTACTGAACTTCGTCGGGGTCGCAGTTGGTGTCGAGGATCGCGATGACGGGGATACCAAGCTTGTGCGCCTCGTCAATTGCGAGGTGCTCCTTCTTGGTGTCAACGATCCAGATCGCCGAAGGGGTCTTCGTCAGGTTGCGGATACCACCGAGGCTCTTCTGGAGCTTGATGAGTTCACGCTTCTGGATGAGGAGTTCCTTCTTCGTGTAACCACGTGTGGTGTCGTCGAAGTCAACGTCCTCGAGCTCCTTCATGCGCGCGAGGCGCTTGGAGACCGTCTGGAAGTTGGTGAGGAGTCCACCGAGCCAGCGCTGGTTGACGTAGGGCTGGCCGACGCGAAGCGCCTGCTCTGCAATCGAGCCCTGAGCCTGCTTCTTGGTACCAACGAAGAGGATGGTTCCGCCGTGTGCGACGGTGTCCTTGACGTAGTCATAGGTCTTGTCGATGTAGGCGAGCGACTGCTGAAGGTCGATGATGTGGCTGCCCGAGCGCTCGGTCAGAATGAAGCGCTTCATCTTCGGGTTCCAACGGCGGGTCT
>Ga0247805_1000709_pt1 | contig 16890 bp, 16 predicted proteins | sample UWRJL044104R1_FD_180930 | JGI IMG/M metagenome (GOLD analysis project Ga0247805, IMG submission 180930) | Plant litter microbial communities from Arlington Agricultural Research Station in Wisconsin, United States - UWRJ-L044-104R-1 | ecosystem: Environmental > Terrestrial > Plant litter >... | reverse complement strand
AGAGATGTTCTTCCTCCATCTTGGCGTGGACGGCTTCGATAACCACAATGGCATCATCGACAACGACTCCAATGGCTAAAACCAATGCAAACAGCGTAATTAAGTTCAGTGAAATATCGAAGAACGTCATAAAGACAAAGGTTCCCACCAGCGAAACGGGTACAGCAATTGCCGGAATAACCGTAGATCGCCAGTCGCCTAAAAAAAGAAACACCACTAATCCTACCAAAATAAAAGCTTCTACTAAGGTGTGAATTACTTTTTCGATAGAAGCATCTAAAAATTTAGATACGTCATACGAAATTTCATAATCCATTCCTTTTGGGAATCTTTTCTTGATGGTTTCTAATTTGGCTTTTACATCTTCGATAACCTGATTGGCATTCGATCCAAAAGATTGTTTCAATACAATAGCCGCAGACGGTTTTCCATTTAAGTTTGAATAAATATCATACATCGAACTTCCAAATTCTACTTTGGCAATATCTTTCAAACGCAACAGTTCTCCGTTGCTGTTGGATCGAACTACAATATTCTCGTATTGTTCTTTGGTTGTAAAACGTCCCGAATATTTCAATACATATTCAAATGCCTGCGAACGTTTCCCTGATGCCTCTCCTGTTTTACCTGGCGAAGCTTCTAAACTCTGACTCGATAAAGCTTCCATCACTTCATCTGCAGAAATTTTATACGCCAGCATTCGGTCTGGTTTTAGCCAGATACGCATCGCATATTCACGTGTTCCCAGAATATCTCCAGATCCAACACCGTTAACCCTTTTTAATTCTGAAAGTACATTGATATCGGCATAATTGTACAAAAACTTCATATCAGTGTTTTTGTCATTACTGTAAAGGTTGACATACATCAACATACTTGGCACTTCACGGGTAATCTTTACTCCTTCTCTAATTACTAATGGTGGTAATTTATTCGTAACCGAAGCCACACGGTTCTGAACGTTAATGGCTGCCTGATTGGGATCGGTTCCTAAACTAAATACGATTTGTATACTTCCTTCACCATCATTTCCGGCATCCGAAGTCATGTATTTCATTCCCGGAACTCCATTCAAAGCTCTTTCCAGAGGAATAATAACCGATTTGATCATCAGCTCTCCATTCGAACCCGGATAATCTACCGTAACGTTTACCATCGGAGGTGAAATGGATGGAAACTGGGTAATAGGTAAATTGAGCACTGACAATATCCCTAAAAAGACAATTATTAGCGATATTACTATCGACAATACAGGTCTTTGTATAAATTTATTAAACATTTGTTTCTTTTTTAATGATTAAACGAATTAGAGTTTCATTGTAATTTTAGTCCTTAGTAATTACTAAATACTACTCAGCTTTTAATCGCAAATGAGTGATAACAGCCTGAGGCGACTGGTATTTGTAATGAATCTTATCATTCTCTTTTACCTTTTGTACGCCTTCTAATAAGATTTTGTCATTCTCAGTAATACCTTCATTAATTACATACAAATCTGGAATTTCTCCTTTTGTGGTAATTTCTTTAGAGCTCACCACATCATTTTTACCCACCACAAAAACATATTTTTTATCCTGGATTTCATAGGTAGCTTTTTGCGGAATCACCACTACGTTTCGAAGCGGAACTTCCATCATAACTTTTCCAGTTTCACCATTTTTTAATAGTTTGTCTGGATTTGGGAAACGGGATCTAAAAGCAATATTTCCTGTTTCGTTATCAAATTCGCTTTCAATAACCTCCACATTTCCTTTGTATTTTAATGAAGTTCCATTGGCTAAAAGCAAACCGACCTTAGTATCGGCTCTGTCTTTTATGTTAGTTTGATAATCGAGATATTCCGGTTCCGAAACATTAAAGTAAGCGTACATTTGAGAGTTATCAGAAAGACTCGTTAAGAGTTCACCTTCATCAATAAGGCTACCTAGTTTTTTAGGTATTCTGTCTATCGTTCCCGAAAAAGGCGCTTTAATCACTGTAGCTGACAAATGGAATTTTGCCACTGCCATTTCAGCTCTTGCCTGATCTAATTTGGTTTGTGCCAATGCCAATTCGTTTTTAGAAACCACATTTTTATCCGAAAGATTTTTTGTGTTTAGCAATTCTATTTCGGCAGCTTTGGCTTCTGCTTTGGCTTTTTGATAATCGGCCTCGTACATTGTAGGTAGGATTTGGAATAAAATCTGACCTTCCTTTACGTATTGCCCTTCGTCTACATATATTTTTTGTAAAAAGCCTTTTTCAAGCGCTCTGATTTCGATGTTTTTTACAGATCGAATTTGGGAAACATACTCTTTGGTGAAAGAAGTATCTATTCGAACAGGATTAGTTACCGTAAAGTTTTCGGCTCCTTCTTTTTCTTCTTTTTTTGAGTTACAACTCGCTAGGAATACAAGGCCCATAAGCCCTGATAATATGGCAATTCTCTTCATGACGTTTTTTAAAGAAATGGAATAATTTGGTGTATAGAATTCGAACTTTTATTGGTTCAATTGGCCACAAAAGCCCATACGCAGCTTAGAAGTATTGCTATAAAAATTACTTATTTTATAGAAAAACTAATAAATGATGCTGTTTAAACCGAAAAATCCGATTTTCAAATCCTTAAAACGCGTTGTAAAATGTAAAGAGGTTGCGAATAATTCAAACAAGGCTTGAAGTCTTTAATGCCTTGAAAATTATTTTTAAAAATGACTAAACCTAGAAAATCTTTTTCCCATTGATTCACCAAAGCATGGCTTAGTAAAACAATTTTATTGGGTTTTTCAAGATTTAAGTTGGAATTGCTTTCTTCGGTCGAATCCAAATCTGATTCTTCGATAATTCTATTGGAATCCGTAAGATGATTTAGAGAAAGCGCTTGTTCCAGATTTTGATTATGAGAAGAGCATTGGCATTCACTTTTAAAGTGTGCCTTATTGCTAACAGCATGTGTTCCATTTAAAAAGAACAATGAACACAGAAAAATAAAAATTATTGTTGCTCTCATTTCGATGACAAATGTAAGCAAACATTGAATTTAAAAATCAATTTTATGATTTTGTTAAAGAAAAATATTGATTTATTCGTTAACAGTGCATAAAAATCAGTCAAAATGCTAATATGCTACAAATTACGTTTTCTTTACTTTAAGAAAATTTTTCACCAAATACCATTATATCGATGGTTTTAATGATTTTGAATGCTGAATTTTTGATTAATAAAGTGATTTTGTCAATCAATAAATTTCTGATTCCTCATTTATGAAATGATGAAGATACTTTAATTTTTGTAATGATTTATTTATATATTTGAGAAAAATAAATACTGACGTTTATCAGACAAAGCTACCCAATTTAAGGGTGATAAGTCTGATTTTGTCAGGCCTATAAACTAGCTGGCAGTAATTATACAAAAAAAAACAAAAATGAATTTAATTGAAAGTTTTATAGAACAATATAATAAAGAGTATGATTATTATCAAAAGCTAGCTCAAATTACCTCAAATAAAATAGAAGACCAATTATTTAAAAGAGGTATAAAAGCAATTGTTTCTTTTAGAGCTAAAAAGCCTGAAAGACTATATGATAAATTAATAAGTAGAAATCAAAAGAAGAAATACCAATCAATTTCTAATATTTATGATGATATTGTTGATTTAGCAGGTATTAGAGTTTCATTATACTTCCCATCAGAACGTGAACTATTAGATGAAATCATAAATGAAATTTTCGATGTGAAATTAAAAAAAGATTTTCCAGACAATACGCATATACCAAAACACACCAAAAGATTTTCGGGCTATTGGGCAACTCATTATCGTGTACAATTAAAACAAAACAACCTTACGAAAAGGTATCAAAATACACTTGCAGAAATACAAGTTGCATCTGTTTTAATGCATGCTTGGTCAGAAGTTGAACATGATTTAGTCTACAAACCATACGCTGGTGATTTATCCAGAGAAGAACTTGCTATATTGGACGAAATAAATGGATTAGTTTTAGCAGGTGAAATAGCATTAGAAAGATTACAATCAGCTATGGCTTCTCGAACTGAAAAATCACCTAAAATCGACGATAAATATGAACTAACAAATTATATAATTAATCGATTTAAAAATAAAGAAAATGTAAAGTTTGGTAATACATTCTTAATAAATAATTTTTTGAAAACTAATAAGAATATTGATACTAAAATTTTAAATGAGTACTTGAATCTAATAAATTTAGAAGATAAAGAAAGTGTTTCAAATCAATTATTGGATATTTATATGAATGACAATAATTTAATTGATAAAAATATCATTAAGAAATATTTAGAAAATTTAAATCTACCTCATGATAATTCAAGTATTTTTGAAAAATTCATCAAATGTTGGTCAATTTTAGATGAAACATCTTCTACTTTAACTAACAATGAAAGTAATAAAGATAGCATTAGATATAAATATTTAGGAAATAAATTTGAATTATTATTCAAAAACAATATCATTTCTGAACAGCAACATGAAGAAATAATGCGATTAAGAACTTTAAGAAATGAGTTAGTTCATAATCTAAAAGTTCCAAATATACTAAATAGTGATTATGAAAAAATTAAATCTATAACAATGGAATTGATTTCGAAAATTGATAATTTAAACTTACGTAAAAAATTAGAAAAGGAAATTAAGTCATTATAACTACTTCTAACAGCGGTTTGCATAAATGGCGAATTATGTGGTAAATGCACATTTATCTTTCGCAAGAAATTTATCTTCGCCGAAAAATCTCGTTTCCTAAGTTCGCCACTTCTGCAAGCCGCGAAACGTTAGCGGATATACTAAAAATTTACAATTACAAATGAAAATACCAAACAGAAGAAGATTAATTGACTCAAAAAAAATATTTACAATATCATTAATTAGTATTGTAATTACAATCTTAAGTGTTTGGTTTTATGGAATTGGAAAACACAAAACAGTTATAGAAAATTCTTTGATTTCAACCTCAATTCTTTCAATCGCTTTTTTTCTTTTTATTGCAATTAGTTTATATAACGGAACTAAACTCAAAGATGGTTTAGGAAAATTAACGGATAAATTTGACTCTAAAAAACTGAACTTTTTAAAAGAGATGAATGCTGACGGTGGTTTCGGACATTCTATGCCAGAAATTGGAGAAGGAATTGGTGGAATAATAATGAGTATAATTTTATGGCTTTTAGCTACGATTATTATTAGCTATCTATTTTTTGCACTTGGAACAATAATTTGGTTATCAATATTAGTTTTCTTGGGGATGTTATATTGGATTTTTTTCAGAGCATTGAGATTGATATTTAAAAAGTCTTCAGAATGTAGTGGGAATATTGAAAGAAGTATATTTTACGGATTTACATACACAATTTTATATAATTTTTGGATTTACGGAATAATTTTATTGACCAAACTTTACTAAAATGGAGAATAAGTCCATCCGCTAACACACGCTACAACGGATTTGGGTATTAGGTTTAATTTGAAATTGGTTTGTATTTGAAAGATTTGGCAAATCCGAATAATGGGCTTAATTTAGTCCCAAACCCACTGTAGTGCCAAGACGTTAGCGTACATTATCAGACTACTATGACTAAAATATTCGTTTCTTTATTTTTAATAATTGTATTGACCAGTTTCAATACTCAAACCAAGTATATTGAACCAACAGGAACGTATAAATTCAACAATATCTATAAAAAGAAAGATGGGGATTTCTATGGTTACTCTGGAGACATTGAAGTTAAAAAAATAAATTCTGAGAAAATAACTATGTCATTTGCGGTAAATAAAGGTGCGCCGAGTTATAATTCGGGCTCATTTGTTGACACTTTGACGTATAAAGATAACAGAGCAATTTATACTATTCAAAAGTTTGACCCGACTTGTAAAATCATTTTTGACTTTACTAAAAAAGGCATAACTGTAAAAGAAGAAACTAAAGATTATAATTTCGGTTGCGGATTTGGACAAGGAGTTGTTGCTGACGGTTTTTACAAGAAAGTTTCAAAAAAAGTTCCAATCTTAATAGATTTAATGACTGGAGAAAAGATTGAGAAATAAACAACGTCCGCTAACAACCACTACAACGGATTTGGGCAATTGGCTTAATGGAAAGTTGTTTTTTGCATTTGTGATGATTTGGCTAATCCGATGATAAGGCTTAATTTAATTTTAAACCCGCTGTAGTACAAAGACGTTAGCAGTAACCTTTGTCGAATCTTGTAAAATAGAACTATGAAATTTATAATAACATTGTTTTTACTTTCAATTATCTTCACAATTCAATCTTGTCAAAAGAAAGTTGAATGTGTAACAAAACTCAAGTTTGACAAAAGTCTATGGCTAAAGAATCAGCAGAAAGATTGCTACAGAGACAGAGAAAAAATGCTTTATGATTTATTAGACAATCATAAAATAAAAGGTCTAAAATATACAGAAATTGTAAAACTTTTGGGAAATTCAGAAATTGAATCTACATCGCATTCAAAATTTATTAAATACATTGTATCGACAAAAAGTGATTCAACAATCGAGCCGAAGCATTCTAAAGAACTAATCATTTTTCTAAATAGAAATAGTATTGCGTACAGTATTATGGTAGCTAAAAGTGACAAGAGTGACAAATAAAGGCTACTGCTAACATACGCTACAAGCAATTTAGAGATTTGGCTTAATGGAAAGTTGGTTTTGTATTTAGGATGATAAATCAAAATTTATATTAACTTTAGTAACTAAATTTTAATACAATGGCAAAACAAATCTTTATCAATTTAGCAGTAAAAGATCTGGAAAAATCTAAGGATTTTTACACAGCATTAGGCTTTACAAATAATCCTCAATTTTCTGACGATACCGCAAAGTGTATGGTTTGGAGTGAAACTATTTTTGTAATGCTTCTAACACACGAAAAGTTTGCAACTTTTGCAACTAAACCCATTGCAGACACAAAATCAAACGTAGCAGGACTTTTTTCATTATCCGCTGACAGTGTAGACGAGGTAAATGAAATTATAGAAAACGGATTAAAAGCGGGCGGAAAAGAACCTAACGAAATGCGAGACTATGGTTTTATGAAACAACGAACCATTGAAGATTTTGACGGACATACCTGGGAAGTTTTCTTTATGGATATGTCTAAAATGCCAACAGAATAATTATAGGAAAACATTAAATCTCAATAAGTATTTAAAGAATTGAGTAGAACTATGGCTTCAAAGTTTCTTTTAAAACAGCAAACCGAGTATCTTTACATAACTCAGGAAGAGCTATCTTTATGACTTGAATCTGCCGTAATAAACCAACTTTATCTTTAAAATAGATTTTAATGAACATCAAAACATTAATACTGATTATAATTAATAGTTTAATTGCATTGGTAATTGCTTTATTGTCTTTTTCTTCCTACCAACAGTTTTCAAATGTTTTAAATGATCGTATTTTATTGCAATTAAATTCTATTAAAACACTCAAGCAAAACCAGATTGAACATTTATTAAAATCAGAATGGGAACGATTTGAGGCTTCCGAATTGTACAACCAAAATATTGATACTACCGTATTAAAGCTTCCGGACAGTATTAAAAACAGTAATGGAATTCATGATTTTACGGCTTACCATGTTGATAAAAAAACAACTATAGGTTTTGTCTCCAATTCGAAAAGGGGGACAATGATTAAAATTTTAGATTACAATAAAATTAAAAGAATACTCCTTGAACGTACCGGAATGGGTGACAGTGGCGAATCTTATCTTGTAGGTGAAGATTTCCACATGCGTTCTCAATCTCGTTTTTATCCCAATAAAATTCCTTACGATTTAGTTGTTAAAACAAAAGGCGTGACCAATGCTTTTAAAGGGATAAATGGCAGAGGTGTTTTTGAAGATTACAGGGGGATTGATGTATATAGTGTTTACAGCCTGATAGTCGTTGGAAAATTAAAGATGGTTATTCTGTCTGAAATAGATGTTGATGAAGTTACACTCCCTTTAAAAGAATTAAAAGAAAGACTTTTAGTTTTAACTCTTGCTATTTTTTTATTAGCGGTTATGCTTTCTCTTTTTCTAACAAGAATTATTACCAACCCAATTAAGAATATGCAAAAAAGTCTCCGAATTATGGCAGAAGGAGATTATAATCAAACCAATGAATTTATAAAAAATTCGAAGGAAATAAAGGAAATGTTTGATGCTCTGGCAAATTTGAAAGCTTCTTTACAAGGTGCTGTAAAATTCTCCGATGACATTGGTAAAATGAATTTACATACCAATTTTAAACCTAAAAGTTCTAATGATTTGTTAGGAAAAAGTCTTTTAGCAATGAGAGATAAGCTTATAGAGTTTAGAAATAATGAAGAAAATACCAGAATACAATCAAAACGGATGCTGGTAAACGGTTTGGAAGATGAAAGACGCAGACTTTCGCGAGAACTCCATGATGGTGTAGGTCCGTATTTAACCTCTTTGAAGCATTACATTGAAAACAGGGTTAAAAATGAATTGAAGAAAGCAGAAATGAAAAAAATAGTGGATGATACTATTGCTGAAATCCGATTGATGTCCAATGCCTTGATGCCGGCTTCAATAGATGATTTTGGAGTTGGAGTTACCTTAACCAACTTTATTGAAAGCCTTAAAAAATCGACAACAGTAACTATTGAATATGAAGATTTAACCCAACAGGAAAATTCGAATATTACCAACCATCAGGCGATTAATCTTTTTAGAATAACTCAGGAACTGATTAATAATTCATTAAAACATTCGAATGCAAAAAATATCCGAATTACACTTTCAGAATTTGATGAATTTATTTCTCTTTTTTATTTTGATGATGGTATTGGGTTTGATATAAATACTGTTAAATTAGGTTTAGGAATTATTAACATCAAAGAACGTGTAGAAATTTGCAATGGTACCATTACAATCAATGCAGCTCCAGGAAATACAACCTTTGAAATTGAATTACCCATAGAATTATGAACGAAATTAAACTAATAATAGCGGATGATCATGAGCTTTTTAGAAACGGACTCGCTGAGCTGTTAAGAAAGCATGACGATATAAAAGTAGTTAAAAGTGTTGGAGATGGTATTGAGTTTATGGAGCTTATCAATAGCCAATTTGAAGCTGATATTGTATTGCTGGACATTACTATGCCCAATATGGATGGTTTTCAGGTTTTAAAAGAATTGAAAACCTTAAATTCTGAAATAAAGCCTATTGTGATTTCTATGCACAATGACGGTAATTACATAGCAAAATGCGCTAAAATGGGGGCGCACGGATACCTGTTAAAAAACACAGATGAAGCGGAACTAATCCTTGCCATAAGAAGCGTTAATAGCGGAAAAAAGTATTTTAGTGCTGAAATTTCTGAAAAAATGATCAACTTTATGTCCACACAAAGCATCAGCGAAAATGTACTTTCCAATAAAGAAACCGAAGTTTTAGGGTTAATTTCTAAGGGGTTAACAACTAAAGAAATTGCCAGCAAACTGTTTGTGAGTTCCCGCACTATAGAAACACATCGTGCCAATATTTTAAAAAAGTTAGAAGTAAAAAACACCGCCGAACTCATTAAAAAGGCAACGAAAATGAATTTAGTATAAAAATATCCGTATAAATACGGATGCAAATTGGGTAAATTCACATAATACTAAAACCCTATTACTGATTGTAAATTTATAAAAAACAATAAACAGTAATAGTTATGAAAAATATAGCATTAATATTAGGAGTTTTATTAATTTCATTTAGTGCATTTGCACAAGATGAAACTAATGTGAAACAAAGTGATTTAAAAGGTCCAGCTTACAAAAATTACAAACACTGGATGCACAAAACAGTGCCTACCAAAATATATTCAGAAAACAACAAAACATCACTTCAGGGACCTGCATACAAAAACCAACAACCAGGGAAAAACACTGCAAGTCAGGACTTGGTTGAAGTGAAAATAGGTGATTCTGAAAGACAAAAATTGACTGGACCTGCATACAAAAACCATGGTCCATGGAGTAAAAAAGGTTAACATCTAACTAACGAATGAGATAGTTTAGAGATTCTTCTCTACTAAATTTGATTCAACATAGATTAGAAAATTCAAGAGGCTGTTCGAAAAGTAATTTTTTTTTTTCGGGCAGCCTTTATTTTTTGTTCTTCTTAAAGATAGTAATTCTATCTTGCTAATACGATTCTATTAATCTTCCAGCCTAAACACATTTAATACAATTCTAAATCAAATCTCTCTCTCCATAACATAATCTTCCATCAGATATCCAAATTCCAACTCAATATCAATCTCCTGAATGATTTTAAAACCTAATTTTTGATAAAAATTTAATGCTTTATTAAAACGATTAACATTTAACAAAAGAGAATTTGAGTTATTTTCTTTAGCAAATTGAGCTATCGAATCAATTAATAATTTTCCAATTCCTTTTCCCTGCGTTTCTGGAAGAATGTAAATTTTATGGATTTTTATAGTATTTTCATTTTTATAATGAGGTTCGAAAGAAGCAAAACCCAAACAAATATCATTTTCTTTGGCAAGAATAAATTTATGCCCGTTTTCTATATTACCCAGCAAAGCACCTTCAGAATAAAATGCATTGAGCATATACTCTAATTGTGCTGGAGATAAAATTTCGCCATAGGTAAGCGGCCAGGTTTTATACGCTATTTCAGTAATAGTTTTTAAGTCAGCTGTGCTAGCTTTAACAATATGTATCATCAATAATTATTCAGCGTTAAAAACTCTATTTTCTTGTTCGCTTACCCGTATAAAAGTGGTTCTTTTAGTTAATTCTTTCAGTCGGGACGCGCCCACATAAGTACAACTGCTTCGCAAACCACCTAAAATATCTAAAACGGTATCTACAACATCGCCTTTAAAAGGAAGTTTTACTGCTTTGCCTTCGCTTGCTCTGTATTCGGCAACGCCACCTACGTGTTTATTCATAGCCGTGGTCGAACTCATACCATAAAATTGTTTGTATTTTTTACCATTTATTTCTAGTAGTTCTCCTCCACTTTCGGTATGTCCGGCGAGCATTCCGCCCAACATAACAAAATCAGATCCCGCACCAAAAGCTTTTGCCACATCACCCGGAGTGGTACAACCACCATCGCTGATAATGTGTCCGCCTAAACCATGAGCCGCATCGGCACATTCGATAATTGCCGAAAGTTGCGGATAGCCTACACCCGTTTTTATTCGGGTAGTACAAACCGACCCCGGTCCAATACCCACTTTTATAATATCGGCACCAGCCAAGAGTAATTCTTCCACCATTTCACCAGTAACCACATTACCTGCAATAATTACTTTGTCTGGAAATTGTTTTCGGGTTTGTTTTAAGAAGTTCACAAAATGCTCCGAATAGCCATTAGCTACATCAATACAAATGAATTTCAATTGTGGATTAGCAGCAACAATTTCGATTACTTTTTTGAAATCATTTTTCCCAGTTCCCGTGCTAACTGCGATGTAATCATAAAAATCAGGAGAAGCATTCTCAAGAAATACATTCCATTCTGAAACCGAATAATGCTTATGAATTGCGGTGAACAATTTATGTTTAGCCAATTCCTTAGCCATTTCAAAAGTACCTACCGTATCCATATTGGCAGCCATAATAGGAATACCATTCCACTTAGCGGTACTGTGCAAAAACTTAAATTCTCTTTCTAAAGAAACCTCAGCCCTACTTTTTAAAGTAGAACGTTTAGGTCTAATCATTACATCTTTAAAGCCTAATTTCAGATCGGTTTCTATTCGCATAATTATCACTTTTTAGTCGGTTATTGGAAAATAACTTTTGTTTTTCTTAAAAGTAATGATTTTTATCCGAGAATTATGTAAAGAAAAAATAGTTTTTATTAACTAACTATTAACCGTAAAAAACTACGCAAAGATGCACAAAGGCATCACAAAGATTCGCTAAGTTTTTCTTATTTGCTTTTTAAATCTACTTGAGATTTTGCATTCTTTCCTACAATGTCCTTTTTTTTTTGACCTTGTATTTAAATTTTCAGAAACATACCTACAAGGTTTTGGAAACCTTGCAGGAAGAAACAAGAATACTAATCCCCAAGCTTCGGAACTGAACACTGATTACTAATTACTAATTACTGATCACTAAAAATTAACCGTGAATGGTCTCCCCTTTTCCGTAATTAGAAATAATGGATTCTTCGAATTCCAGCCATTCTCTCCAGCGCTTTTCTACATCAATTCCTTCGCCATATTTTCGGGCATAAGTAATAAACGTAGTGTAATGTCCGGCTTCGCTTTCCATTAATTCTCTATAAAAAACAGCTAATTCTTCGTCCTGAATGTTTTCTGAAAGCACTTTAAAACGTTCGCAACTTCTGGCTTCAATCATTGCCGAAAACAATAATCTTTCGACTAAACCAGAAACACGACTTCCGTTTCCGCTTCTTTTCATGTATTGGTACAATTCGTTTACATAATCGTCTTTGCGTTCGCGACCTAACTTTAATCCGCGTTTGATGATTAGATTATGCACTTGTTCAAAATGATCGATTTCTTCTTTGGCTAAAGCCAATAAATCTTTAACCAAATCCTGATGTTCCGAATTATTAGTAATAATCGTAATCGCGTTGGTAGCTGCTTTTTGCTCGCACCAGGCATGGTCAGTCAGAATTTCTTCTATGTTTTTCTCTACAATATTCACCCATCTTGGATCAGTTGGTAATTGCAATCGTAATACACCCATTTTTTTATTCTTAAAAGTTAAATAGAAAAGAAAAAAGTCGAAAGTCAAAAAATATGCTTTCGACTTTCGACTTTAAAAATTTGGTAACTTATTTAATTAGAAAACAAAAATCGCTCTTTCGCTCATCATTTCGTTTACTTCTTCAGCTACTTCTTCGATAACATCTTCGTTAGTATGATTAGTCAATACTTTGTCAATCATAGCAACAATAGTTTCCATATCTTCTTCAACTAAACCACGAGTTGTAACTGCAGCAGTTCCTACACGGATACCAGAAGTAACAAACGGAGATTTATCATCAAATGGAACCATGTTTTTATTCACAGTGATTTCTGCTTTTACTAAAGCGTTTTCAGCTTCTTTTCCAGAAATCCCTTTGTTTCTTAAGTCAATTAACATCATGTGGTTATCAGTACCTCCAGAGATAATATCGTATCCTCTTTTTACAAAAGCATCAGCCATTGCATTAGCATTCTTTTGCAATTGACGAGCGTAAGTAAAGAATTCATCTTGTAAAGCCTCACCAAAAGCAACCGCTTTAGCAGCAATAATGTGCATTAATGGTCCACCTTGGTTTCCAGGGAAAACAGCTAAGTCTAATAAAGCAGACATCATTCTGATTTCACCTTTTGGAGTAGTTAATCCCCATGGATTTTCGAAATCTTTCCCCATCAAAATCAAACCACCTCTTGGCCCACGTAATGTTTTGTGAGTTGTAGTAGTTACAATGTGACAGTGAGGAATTGGATCATTCATTAATCCTTTAGCAATTAAACCTGCCGGGTGAGAAATATCAGCCATCAAAATTGCACCTACACTATCAGCAATCTCTCTAAAACGAGCAAAATCCATATCACGAGAATAAGCCGAAGCTCCAGCAATGATTAATTTTGGTTGTTCTTTAGTTGCAATTTCCTGAATTTTATCATAGTTCAAACGACCTGTTTCTTTTTCAACACCATAAAAAACCGGGTTGTAAACACGTCCTGAAAAGTTTACTGGAGAACCGTGAGTCAAGTGACCTCCGTGAGATAAATCAAAACCTAAAATTTTATCACCAGGTTTCAAACAAGCATGAAACACTGATGCATTAGCCTGAGAACCTGAGTGTGGCTGAACGTTAGCATACGCAGCACCAAACAATTCTTTAGCTCTATCAATAGCAATTTGCTCAACAATATCTACCACTTCACAACCTCCATAGTATCTTTTACCAGGATATCCTTCTGCATATTTATTTGTCAAAACTGAACCAGCAGCTTCTATCACCTCATCACTTACAAAGTTCTCAGAAGCAATAAGTTCTAACCCGTGTATTTGTCTATCTTGTTCCTCAAGAATAAGTTCAAAAATTTGTTTGTCGCGTTGCATTTTTTAGATTTTAAATAATTTAGCGCAAAAATACAAAAAAACGTTTGTCAAACTGTTAGATTATGATATATTTGATATATAATTTTCAACAAAAATTAACAAAATATGCCATTATCAGCCAACGACACGAAAAGAAAATCTTGGGTAGAAGTTCCTCAAAATAGTGATTTCCCTATCCAAAACATTCCTTTTGGTGTGTTCTTAACTAAAGAAAATGTAGTAACGGTTGGAACTCGCATTGGTGATTCGGCTATTGATTTAGGTGCATTACAGCAACTAGGATACTTTTCAGGTATCGAATTAACAGATGATATGTTTATTCAGGACACTTTGAATGATTTTATCTCTGATGGAAAAAAAACATGGCGCTTAGTTCGCAATCGCATTGCTGAAATTTTTGATAAAAACAATCCTAAATTACGTGACAATGCTGCTCATAAAGACATCATTATATTTAAAATAGACGAAGTAGAAATGCAATTGCCTGTCTTGATAGGTGATTATACGGATTTTTATTCCAGTAAAATTCACGCTTCGAATATTGGAAAAATGATTCGCAACGAAGAAAATGCTTTGTTACCTAACTGGCCTCAAATGCCTATTGGTTACCACGGAAGAAGTTCTACAATAGTTCCTTCTGGAATTCCAGTTCACAGACCTATTGGACAAAGCTTACCTTTTGAAGGTTCTACACCTGTTTTTGGTGCTTCCCGTTTGATTGATTTCGAATTAGAAACTGCTTTCATTACTACCGATGCTAATATTATGGGAGAAATGATTCCTATTAGCGAAGCCGAAGATTATATTTTTGGAATGGTTTTACTAAATGACTGGACTGCCCGTGATATTCAAAAATGGGAATACATGCCTTTAGGTCCTTTGCTATCTAAAAACTTTGCTACTTCTATATCGCCATGGATCGTAACTATGGATGCTTTAGAACCATTTAGAATTGCCAGCCCAAAACAAAACCCGAGTCCCCTTCCTTATTTACAACAAAAAGGGAAACATTCTTTTGATATCAATCTTGAAGCTGCAATTCAACCCGAAAATGCCGAACCAACTATTGTATCGAAATCAAACTTTAAATACATGTATTGGACCATGAACCAACAATTAACACATCATACCTCTAATGGTTGTCGTGTGAATTCTGGAGACATGATGGGCTCCGGAGCTATTTCTGGACCAAGTGAAGACAGTTATGCTTCGATGTTAGAATTGACCTGGGGAGGAGAAAAACCATTAAAACTAAATGACGGTAGCGAACGAAAATTCATCAATGACAACGACACGGTTATCATAAAAGGTTATTGCGAAAACAGTCAGGTTCGAATTGGTTTTGGAGAAGTTTGCAGTAAATTACTTCCTCCATTCGTTAGAAAATAAAAAACAAGATAACATAAAAAAAGTCCCGTCTGAATTTACAAACGGGACTTTTTTATTGGAATAAAAAGTAACGAATTACTTGTTTCCTTTTTCGAAATCAGCAATAAATTGAGCTAATCCGATATCAGTTAATGGGTGTTTCAACAAACCATAAATTGCAGAAAGTGGTCCTGTCATAACGTCTGCACCAATTTTAGCACAGTTTACAACGTGCATTGTGTGACGAATTGAAGCTGCAAGAATTTGAGTTTCATAACCATAGTTATCATAGATATCTCTAATTTCCTGAATCAAATTCAATCCATCAGTAGAAACATCATCTAATCTTCCTAAGAATGGAGAAACGTAAGTTGCACCCGCTTTAGCAGCTAATAAAGCCTGACCAGCAGAGAATACTAAAGTTACATTAGTTTTAATTCCTTTATCAGAAAAATATTTAGCAGCCTGAACACCTTCTTTAGTCATAGGCAATTTCACAACAATTTGCTCGTGTAATTCAGCTAATTCTTCACCTTCTCTTACCATTCCTTCAAAGTCCAAAGCATTTACCTCAGCACTTACATCACCATCAACAAGATTACAAATGTCTACATAATGCTTCAAGATATTATCTTTTCCTGTGATTCCTTCTTTAGCCATTAAAGATGGGTTGGTAGTTACACCATCTAATACACCTAAAGATTGTGCTTCTTTAATTTGAGCTAAATTAGCCGTGTCAATAAAAAATTTCATAGTTTATATATTTAATTGTTTTTAGATTACCTTCAAAAGTGTCTATTTAACACTTGTTTTTTATTCAACGCTTGCAAATTTACAATTTATAATGATTCATCAGCATTTTTTCGTATACTTTATCTGGTAATAAACGTTTTAATACAATTGAGAATTTTTGCATAAAAGCGCCCACCTTATAATGAACTTTCGGATTCTTAGCCTGAATAATGTTATAAACCGCTACAGCCATTTCATCTGGGTTGCTTCCACTATCCACATGCTCGTCCATTGTTTTCAAAGTCGTTCCATAAGGAATTTCATAAGCTGAACCTTTGATCAATGGCGCATGAAAACGTCCCGAAGCAATATTAGTAGCAAAATCACCTGGTGCTACATTAGTAATATTGATTCCAAAAGACTTCACTTCCATATTCAAACCTTCAGTGATCAATTCTAAAGCTCCTTTAGAAGCCGAATAAACACTTCTGTATGGCAATCCCATGTAGCCTGCAATGGAAGTAACATTAATAATTAATCCTGATTTTTGTTGGCGCATTTGTGGCAACACCGCTTTCATTACCTCGATAGGGCCAAAAAAGTTAGTTTCGAAATTATTTTTGATTTCCGCAGTTGGAATTTCTTCCAATGGACCTGTAATCCCTACTCCCGCATTG
>Ga0247805_1000707_pt1 | contig 16906 bp, 10 predicted proteins | sample UWRJL044104R1_FD_180930 | JGI IMG/M metagenome (GOLD analysis project Ga0247805, IMG submission 180930) | Plant litter microbial communities from Arlington Agricultural Research Station in Wisconsin, United States - UWRJ-L044-104R-1 | ecosystem: Environmental > Terrestrial > Plant litter >... | reverse complement strand
GTTCAACAGATCGACAGCAATTGGATATGATTGCTGACGGACTCCGCTAGTCGGGGTTCAAGGAGACGTCGCATAGTTCGGCCTAGTGCACCACCCTGCTAAGGTGGAGTACCCTAACGGGTACCGAGGGTTCAAATCCCTCCGTCTCCGCACTTACGCAAAAAGCCCCGCCTTGAGCGGGGCTTTTTCGTGCGCCCATCACGTGTTCTCACTAAAGGATCAAATCGAGGGTTAAAAGCTGTCCTACAGCTCGGCCCGCGCCGCGATCTCGTGTTTGCTAACCGTGGTGTGCGTCCGGTGACCTCTCGGATGCGCCTTGCAACACCGCGATCCGAAGGCTTCCCATCATGGCTATCTCCCCAAACGCTCCCGCACGCTCCGGCTACTCGGGCATCTCACGGAGGGTCGCGGCCGCAGTGACCGTCGTGCTCGCCGCCGCACTCGTTTTGTCGGGAGCGACTGCGGCGCAGGCAGTTGCACTTGACGTCTCGATTCAGGCGACGAACGCGACAACGCAGACCGCTGGTTCGGACTTCACCTATCAAGTGAATTTCTCCTGCCTCGGAACGAACGCTCCGGCCTGCACCGACGCGGTGCTATCGATTCCGCTCACCGGCGATGTTGACATGACAGCGTGGGGCATCGACGTGACTGGCGGCCCGGCCGGGGTTATCGAGAGTTGGACGGTGGATGTCGCGACCGAGACTCTCGTCGTTGTGCTTGGTGACGTTAATGCTGGTGTGTCGCAGGCGATCACGCTGCGCTTGACCCCGCCCAACCTCGTTACGCCCAACGGAACCGGGTGGAGCTTGCTGCCAACCATCACAAGCGCCGACACAAACATGGAAGACACAACAGCACCGACCGCTGCGATCGGCACGGCCACCGCGACGGTTCCGTTGTCGATCGCCAAGACGAGCCCGCGCAGTTTCTACTACGAGGGCACCAACGTCACCTACACGATCTCAACGACCTGCCCGGCAACGAAGCCCAACGGATCTCTCTACGCCGATTCGATCACAGTCGTCGATACCCTCCCGGAGGGACTTTCGTTTGTGAGCGCAGGCGACGGTGTGTGGAATGCCGCGGATCGCACAATTACCTGGATGTACCCGGCCGCCGAACTGCCCGCGAATTGCGGCGGAACACCGGGCACCCCCGCGCTCACCGCTACCGTTGTCACGACTGTCGGCGCTGTTGGCTCCGGCGCACAAGATGATTTCGCTTCCTACGCGAGTGTCACCAACTCTGTCTCGGCAACTGCAATTGCTATCGGCGGCACCGAGTCTTCGGCACCCCAGACAGCCACGCGTTCGGTAGTTGTGCTCGATGAGAGCGATGATCCTCGCCCCGGCACTCACGCGCTGGGCAAGAACTCGGCTGGACCACTGCGTCACGCGGCCGCGCCGCAGGCAGCGCGTGGAACCTATCCAGGCCGCTGGCTTCCCAACGGCATCGAGGAGAACGCTCCCGCGTCTGCGACGGCCACGAACCCGGCCTCGTACACGCTCACGCCTCGCATCGACTTCGAGGAGTTCGAATACGAGATCGTCGACAAGATGCCCTGCATCGAAGGCGACGACAACCTCTACACCGAGAGCGCCGGGCTCTGCTCTGATCCGGCTTTCAACCCGCTCGCAATTCGTATCGACTACTCGGGCCCGGCGAACCCCACCGGTTACGCGCCGCAATACCGCGACAACCGCGACAACGCCCTGCACGACCTCACCACGTCGACAACAGGAGCGAACTGGGCGTCATGGGTCGTTCCGACCTCGGCCATCGGCTACGTTGCAGAAGTTGTCATCCCGCGCGACAGCACCCAGCAGCTTCGACGAGCCGACAACATCACCGTTCACGGATTTGCCGATGCTGCGACCGTCGATGGTGATGTGCTGCAGAACCGTGGCGAGATCACTTGGTACCTCGGTTCCGCGGTGGCTCCCTATGACGCCCCGACGCGCTCCAACGCCGCAGACATTTTCGTACTCGACGGCCCGCAGCTCGGCATGGCGAAGTCAATGGCGAACGTCGGTGGAGTGACCGGCACAGAGGCGACGGTGCGGCTGACCGGCACCCTCGTGGTTCCGGGAACCGTGAGCGACGACGTGGTGATCACCGATCTGCTCCCGGCCGGTGCCGACACGGCAACGTTGCCAGGGCAGGTCACTGTGCAACCGAATGGCGGCACCAACGTGAACGTGGTGACCCCTAACCTCATCGTTGAAGCAATTGACGATTACGCCGACACGGGCCGCACGCTCGTGCGCGTGACAGTTCCCGCCGCTGAATTGCCAACGGGAAGCGGCCGATTCGTTCTGGTTGTAGCGCCCTTCACGGTCACAAAGCCGACCGAGCCGGGCACCTGGACAAACAGCGCGCAGGTCTTTTACGACAGCCCCAGTCTTCTGGGTAATTGCGTTGCCGGTGACTACCGAAGTGATGATGAGAGTGGTGTGCGCCCGACCGGTGCCGAATCGGCAATAAATTGCGAGGCCAGTACAACGTTTGTGACGGCAACATCGGCCGAAGGCCAGTTCGCCCTTCGCAAGACGGTGCAGGGAGACTACGACAGTTCCCCGGTCGAGTTTCCGGCGATCGGCCACGTCACGCTCGAAGCGGGTCAGGCCGAGTACGAAATCGTTTGGACAAACACCGGCGCCCCAGCGTTGACCGGGGTTGTTCTCTACGACGTGTTTCCGCACCTCGGAGACACCGGTGTCAGTGGGGGCCAGGCGTCTGAACAGCGCAACAGCGAATTCCGGCCCCGTCTCGAGACCATGGGCGAGGTGCCGAATGGTGTGACGATTTCGTACTCAAGCTCGACCAACCCGTGCCGACCCGAAGTGTTCCAGGGTCAGCCTGCCGGTTGTGACGCGGACTGGACGACCGACCCCGAGGCGCTCGGAGGGCTGTCCGAGGTGATGGCAATCCGCGTTGGCTCGACAAGTGACTACGTCACCGGAGAGGGCATTCGACTCGGCTACACGATGAGTGTTCCGACGGTCGACCGCGACCAGGTCGCATGGAATAGCGTCGCGTCGTTCGCGCGCACATCGGCGGGCGTTGCCCTTCTTCCGAGTGAAGCACCCAAGGTGGGAATCACCGCCTCTGATCGGCGATTCACGCTTGGCAAGACTGTCGACGAGAGCTCGGCGCGACCGGGAGACGTACTGACCTACACGCTGTCGGTGACCAATGCAGGAACTGCCGATTCTGTGCCCACGACAGTCACGGACGTTCTTCCTGCCGGGCTCGACTTTGTCTCGGTCAATGCGCCCGGCTTGTGGAACGCCTCGAGTAGAACGGTTACGTGGCCCGTGCCAGTTCTTGCCTCCGGCGAAACCGTCACACTCGAAGTACGCGCCGAAGTACGTGCCGACCAGACCACGACGAAACTCGTCAACTCCGCATCGATCGTGCAACCGCCCACGTATTCACCGGCGATTGTCGTCGACGCATGTAACGATGACGCCGAAGCTGCCTGCGCCGCGACATCCGTGCCCCTTCAAAATACAAGTTTGGCCGTCACGGGTGCTGAGCTCGCTCCCGCTCTCATTGCGGCTGCACTACTTGCGCTGGTCGGAGTCGCCTTTGCGCTTCCCCGTCGGCGCAAGCGAATGGCTCGACACTAGCGTCGAGTTGTAAACGCGAGGCCCAGTGTCTGCCCCCTATCGCTGGGCCTCGCGTTTACCCTTGGGGCTGTCATTTCACAGCTCTGATCATCAGCGTTGATAGTCCACCGATGAATGTCACTGCCATTGCAACGGCGAAAACTGGCGCGAACCCGAGGCCCGCTGCGATCACAAGTGAGCTGATTCCGGGTGCGAGCGACTGACCGCCTGCGTTGGAGATGTTGAGAATTCCGAGGTCACGACTGCGCCAATGTCGATTGGGTAAGACCTCTGTCATAAGAGCAATGTCTACCGAGTAGTAGACACCCATGCCCAGACCTGAAAGCGCCGCGAAGACTAGCATCGCCCATGCTTCTGGCACCAGAAGCGGGAAAACCATTGCCGTCGCTATGATGACGGACGCCACAACGACCGGAACTTTCCGACGCATGATCCGATCAGAAAGGACGCCTGAAATAAGGCTGCCGACGATTGACGAACCCAGCGTGACGACCGCGCCGATTCCGACAATCCGCCCAGCTTCGGCGAGACTGAGTTCGGCGTAGTCCGTCAGTATGTACAACTGGAAAGTCGTGATCATGGAGCTTCCCAGCATGACGCCGAAGCGACCAGCGAGGGCCCAGTAAAAGTCCGGTACATGCCGGGGAGGGCGCAGTGCGAGCAGCATTGTCGACGCGTCGATGCGAACCCGCTGATCGGTCAGGTTCGCGAGTTCGCGAGCAACAACAACGCTGACCAGCGGAAGGACGAGCACGATGGCTGCGAAACATCGAAGCCCGACATTCGGCCGATCGAGAAACTGTGCCCCGATCACCGCACCCGTCGCGAAACCGACAAGGGTCGCGGCACCGTAGATCGACGAAGTTCGGCCCAGGCGTGCAACCGGCACACGGTCGGCGAGCATGGCTTTGAGCGGCGAGATTATTGCATTGAGAGAGATCTGAAATGCGAGCCATGCCAGAAGCAGGAGCGCGAAATTATCTGTGACCGAAAGTGTAAGTAGAGCGCAACTTGCCAGAACGCCCCCGATCACAATCCATGGCGAGCGAGCTCCAAATCTGCTGCGCGTGAGGTCGGAGACCATACCGAACCCGATTGCCGCGAGAAGTGCTGCAACCGATCCTGCAATCGTCACCACAGCAAGAAGATGGACTTTGTCGTTGGGCGCAATCTCTGCGAGCTTTGCGGGAACCAGTACGGTGAGTGCAGCAGCAGAGGGTGCTGCCCACGCAACGGCGCCTATTGCAATTGCGACGGAGATGCGACCCGGGTGAGCCTCGGTCACGCGACCTCGATCAGTCCCAGATTCGAGGCAACAACCAAGGCTTCCGCGCGGTTGCTCACGCCGAGCTTGCGATATAGCGACGACACCTGACCTTTAACAGTGTTCCGTGACACAACCAGTTCTTGCGCGATCGCATCGAGGTTGCCCCGCACAGCAAGATGTTGGAGAACAATGAGTTCGCGAGGTGTGAGTGCCGCGACGGAGCGGCTCACCCCGAAACGGTCAGGTATATCTGTGAGCGAAATGCTCGATCCGGCTGCATGGATGGCATCGGCGAGCAGGTCGCGCGGCACGAGCATCAGGGGCTGCCTGAGCCCTGTGCGTTTTAGAAGCACCTCTACATCAGCGAGTGCCTCGGCGCTGGCCTGGGTCGCCCCGAGGCCGTGAGCAGCGAGCGCTCTAATGAGAAGCGCCTCGGCAGTGAGACGTGTTGTGCCAGTCATGCCGGAGGGTAGTTGCGCGAGCACAAGGGCGCGTTCGAACTGACCATCAACGAGCGCGACCCTCGCCTGTGCAATTCGAACAACGGGATTGGATGCGTCGCTCGAATCGATGGCGTGCGCGGCGCGTGAATCGCCGAGTGCTGAGTTCAGGGTGGCTCGCGCGCTCGCGATAACTGATGTCAGATGTCCGAACAATCGGCGTCGGCCCCGAGTATTCGCTGCAGCGTTGAGAGCGGCGAGTCCGTCCGTCGCTGTAGAGCGTGTTAGTGCAATCATGCTCTCAACACTTGCCATGAGCGGCCAATGTTCGATGGTCGGAGCGTGATAGTCGAGCGCTCTAATGTGACGTTCGGCCTCATCCGCATCGAAGCGTTCAAGAGCGAGAATGGCTTCTGCCAGCCGGAACCCAGTGCCGGCATAACTGTCTTGCCAACCGTCGGGTCTGGGAGTGTTGCGCGCGCGCTCAAGCCATTGCTCAGCTTGGCGCACATCACCCTGAAGTGCGAGTGCCCAGCCGCCTAGAGCGAGTGCGTGCACGGCCTCGAATTCATTGCCATACCTCTCCGCTGCTTCCAGATCGAGCTGCGCGTGGTGAAGTGCGCCGAGATTATCGCCCGTGTGGAGGCGGGTGATCGCGATGTGCGAATGGGCGAGTGCGACGTAGCTCGCGGCAGAATCGCGGTCGTCGCGGGAGAGTTCGTCAATCGCCCGAGACACCTCTCCGGCTGCGTCCAGAGCGGCTGCATCTTTTCCGCTCAGACGGTTCAGAATCATGACCACTCCGAGACTCCACAAGCGGCCGAGCGGTGTCACCTGAGCTCCGCGTGCGTTACGCGCGGCGGACATTGACGCTAGGGCGCCGCCAATCTGACGGACGGTAGCGGGAAGCCTACGATCTGTACGCGAAGAGATGAGTGACTTGCTGAGCTGCAGGCCGGGGTACCGCAACAGAATTTCTTCGGGAACGGTTTCAAGCAGCTCGCGGTAGGTCGTGGAGTGTGTCATGGTCAACATTGACCCGTGTCGAGCGCGAATCGAGTCGAGCAGGTCCCAGTCCGATGCGAGCACCGCGTGTTGAGCAGCCGCGAGTGCCTGATCGTTTTCGCTCAGCCACCGTGCGAGATCGTGGTGCAAACTGGGTACGTCGTCAGGGTACGTCGTCAGCATTCTGCGCTCTAGCTCTTCACGGAGAAGAGGATGATAGCGCCACGTGCTGCGCGACGGCTCGAGATTGAGCGTGCCAAGCGCATGAGCTTCGAGGTCAGCGAAGTGGTCTTCGACAGCAACCGAGGACTCGCCGGTGAGCGCGACGGCGAGATCAATGGTGACGCTGTCTGCAAGAGATGTGCGGAGAATAAATCGCACTCGAGCATCCGCGCTCTGGTTAATAACGCTTTCGGTGATGCGCCGAACGGCGTCGGATATGCCTTTGCGCGTACTCGCACTCGACAATGTGCTCACCGAATGGTCAACGAGTTCGGCGCGCACAAGCATCGGCCATCCGCGCGTTTTCGCGTGCAGATCCACTGCCGCGAGACCCGCCACCCCCGCAGACGTGATGACTTCTTCGACCTCGCTGGGCGAGAGTTCGAGCAGATCGCGGCTGATGACCGCCAGGTCGATAACCGACCTTGTGTGCGCTGACGTCAGCGAGTTGGCCTCACGAGTGCCAATGACTACGGACAACGAAGGAACGTGTGTCAGCAGCCAGACGAGGTCGTCGTCAACCTGAGGATCCCGCACCAGGTGGTAGTCATCGAGCACGAGAGTAAGGGGAAGCTGTATGGAGGCGAGCGCCCGCCGAAGTGACTCTCGAAGTGTGGCCCCCACCTGGGATGCGGGAGAGATATTCGCGAATACTGAATCGGGCCCGCTGACCCCCGATTCGAGCACTCGGTCGATCACCGTGCGCCAGAAAGCGAAGCGTCCGGCCGAAGCATCAGTGAGCGCCACCCATAGAACGTCGGAGGTGCGATCGTTCGATGTGGCCCACTGCGCCAGAAGGGTGCTCTTGCCCATGCCGGCCACCGCGTGAACGACCGTTAGGGCGCGAGGCTCTGCACCGGGCATTCGGCGCAGGATCCTTGGGCGTTCGATCAGGCCGCGTGGTATCCGCGGGACAAAAAATGAGGAGGCCATTATTTCAAGTCTCTCTCATCAACACGCTTTCGGGAGTGCCGATGACGTGAGGGTTGAATCGGGGGTTGTTTGCGTGGCGATATCGTCTCTTCGCGATGCCGGTTACCTGGAGTGCCGCGAAACTATGACTCGCTGACGATGCCGATGACAACGCTGGCGGCTCCATCCTCACAACTGCCTAGGAAACCTGTGCACTCAAATCACCAGCCCGCGCGCTCGCTATCACGCATAGGAGCGGTAATTGTGGGGCTCGCGCTCGTGGCGAGCGGAGTGCTCGTCGCGCAGCCCGTCATCGCTGATCCAGTGGCACTGCAGCCGGGCGAGCTGGTGGTCAACGGCGACGCGGAACAGCCCGCAACCGTTGGATGGCTTGGTGCACTATCTCGGGCCACCCACGGCGTTGGCGGGTACCCCGCCGCCGTAATCGTCGACAACACCGGCTTGACCGGCGAGACCTTCGCTGGCGGAGCGGGAATGTTTTTCGGTTCGGGGGCGGTGTCGACAGCGACTCAGACGATCGATCTGAGCGCCTCAGCGGCGGCAATCGATAATGGCGAAGTCGATGCGCTTCTTTCGGCCTATATCGGCGGCTACTCTACGCAGGCCGACAATGCCCAGGTGAGCTACGCGTTTCGTGACGCGCAGTCAGTCACGCTCTCGACAGTGACCTTCGGGCCGGTGCTCGTCGGCGACCGCGCTGGTGCTTCTGGCTTTGTGCCGTTCAGAACAACCGAGCGGCTGGCGGTGGGAACTCGCGAAGTCGTTGTGTCAATGAGAATGGTGCGAAGCATCGCACCGGCCAATGACGGCTATGTCGACAACGTTTCGCTCGTACTCGACGCGCCGAGCCCCGCAGCCACTCCAGATACGGCCGAAACCAAGCAGCACGTTGCAGTGACAGTCGGACCGTCGACAAATGACACTCCAGGTACTGGCGCGACAATTGTCGCCGAATCGGTGCGCTTCTTCGAAGATGACATAGCGACAACGGCACTCACGACAAGCGAAGGCGCTTATGAAGTGGATGTCGCAACCGGAGCCGTCACCTTCGAACCCGCCGCGACCTTCCTCGGAACTACAACTCCGGTGAAGTATCGCGTCAGCGACTCGAGCGGCCAACGTGCGGTGAGCACGATCACGATCGAGGTCACCGCCGACCCTCCGATAGCGGTCGACGACGCGCGACTGCATCAAGTCATGGGCACATCGGTGGATATTGATGTGCTAACTAATGACAAGGGGTCGATAGTCACTAATTCCGTGGTGCTTTACGATTCCTCATCAGGCACGCCACGCCCAAGCCCGTACATCGTTGCCGATCAGGGGCGGTGGAGTGTTCAATCAGGCGGCGACGTGCGTTTCACGCCCGAGCCCGACTTTCTTGTCGACCCGACTCCGGTCGAGTACCGCGTCACGGACGCTAACGGACTGAGTGACTTCGCGACAATCGTCGTCACGTACCTACCCGAGGCCCGGGACGACCTGTCGTCGGGCCACTCACCCGGCGCGAAGGTCGTTGTCGACGTACTCGCTAACGACCTCGGTGATTTTGACGCCGACTCCGTGCGGATTCTGTCGCCGGTCAGCGGGTCGCCGGTCGACGGCCCTGTCGATATCGCGGGCGAAGGTGCGTGGACCGTCGAGGTCGCGACCGGCACGGTCACTTTTACGCCAGTTACCGGTTATTTCGCGAACCCGACTCCAATCAACTATCAAGTCACGGACGTCACAGGCGACACTGTCAGCGCGAAGATTTCGGTGACGTTCGTTCCCGAGGCGGCGGACGACCTGAGCTCGGCGAACATTCCCGGCACGCGAGTCACAGTTGACGTTGTCGGCAACGACAGGGGCGATCTCAGGGCAGAAACCGTTGTGATTATTGACCCGGTGAGCGGTGACAGAACGACGCAACTTGTGGTTGCTAACGAGGGCACGTGGACTGTTGACTCAACAACAGGGGCCATAACTTTCGCACCGCAAGCCGGTTTTACCTCGAATCCGACCCCGGTCAGATACGAGGTGGAGGACTCTGTCGGCACAATCACGTCGGCTGTCGTCACAATTTTGTATCTCACCGCTACGGTAGGCGCGGGAGGCGACGCTCTTGCAACGACGGGAGTTGACGTGAAACCGATGTTGCTGATCGCCGCCTTATTGGCTGCCGCGGGAGTCCTGCTCATGTCATCAAGTAGAAGGCGACGGGTCGCCATGTCGTTGGCTGCAACGTTCCGCACGAAAGCGTCACCACCGGCGCGTCCGGCGCCCTAAGCGTAAGTCAGCACGAGACGACGTGCGGAGAAGGGCTCAAGCTCGACGCTCACTTCGGTTGCGAGCGCGGCGACCGCGACGGTTGCCGCTCGCGCACGCAGGTTGGCGACGAGCACGGTCACCGTGTCGCCCGTGCGCGCTCCGATGGCCCAGAGGTCGGCCGAGGCATCCATCGCGTATAAAAGCGGCTGGCCCGAGAGCTCGGTGAGCCACTCGAACGCGACGGCAGCGGGGGAGTCGTTGAGGCCGCGAGGTCCACTGGCCTCGAACCACGAGATGCTGTCGACGCCCTCGACCGAGAGGGCTGCCGCGCTCGCGATAGTCCACGCGAGAACTGCGGGTGCGGTCTGGCGCGGGTCTGTCGCGTCGGGGGTCACCGCTGCGCCGTAGCCCGCCGAGAGATCGGTGATGAGAGCGTCGGGGGTCGCGGTTGTCGCGACGGCGTTGAAGCGCGAGCGCAGGGTGACCGGGCCGACGTGTACGGCAGCATGCGTCATACGAACAGCGTTCTCGGCCACGAGGCGCTGCATGGCGATCGACTCGACGATCTGTTCGCGACCGGTCGCGTGCATCTGGGGGGTGATGCTGAACGCGTAGGCGGGGATCGACCACGGCAGGCGATGCAGCGTGCGGTTGAGTTCTGTGAAGTGGGCGCGGGTTCCGCCCACGGTTGCAGCGGTGAGGCCACGGGTGGCGAGGCCGTCAACGAGCTGGTACCAGGGCTCTGGCTCAGAGACATGAGTGTCGGCGGTGAAGACCGCGACCCGTTCGAGGCTGAGCGGTGCGAGTGCGTCGAGTACTTCGTCGAGCCGTTCTGCCGTCGCGCCGACGATGCGCACGTCGAGCGGCAGGCCGCTCGCCTCGGTCACGGCGCGATCGAGAACAGCCCGCCACGCGTCGGTGTGCGCCGGGATCTCGACGAGCAGAAAGTCGCCCGGTGAAGGCGCCGACGACGCGTCGCCGGGGCCGGTCGTTGCCGACGTGCCGATGCGGGGCACAGTGCGATCGGTTTCGGCGAGCGTGATTCGGTCGCTAGCGGCAGTCGCCTCGATCGAAGCGAGAGTGGCGCACGAGATGCGGATGCTCTGGCTGACGGTCTCGCCCGCAGCGACTTTCACCGGAAACGGCAGCGACAGCGGCGTGCTGTACGTCTTGTACGAGGCGTCGGTCCAGTTGCGCTGGTCTTCCATCTCGAAGACATCGCCGCTGAACGCGAGGCGCGTCGCGAGTGCGCCGTGCTGCCATTCAAGCGATTGGATGTCGAAGGCGGGCTGGTGCGCGCTGATCTCGAGTGGGTAGGTGGTCTCGACAATCGAGCCGTCGGCGTGGCCGACCGTGAGCGCCGAACCCGCGACGAACGGCGGGTGCAGCACGACGAGTCCGAGCCTGTTGCGCCAGAAGTCGGCGTGCGCGTCGCACGACCAGCGCACCTCGAGTTCGTCACCCTCGGCAGCCACAACGAGGTGCGCTGTCAGGTCGCCGAGCGCGACATCCACCGTCAGTTGAGTGTCTGTTTGGGTGACCGAGGTGACAACGGGCGTGAGGGTTCCCCAGTCGCGATCACGGGCGACGCCACGAATCGACCTCAGCACAACCCGGCCATCAAACGAGATGTCGGCGAGCTCGTCGTCGCGCAGTTGCAGGCTCCATGGTCCGCTCGCAAACTCGCGTGGCGGCGTTGTTGTCTCGCCCCAGGCGGCGTCGCCGATCTCGTGTGTCGACACGGCTTAGAGGGTCGTCATGCCGCCGTCGACCGCGAACGAGGCGCCGGTCGCGAAGGCCGCGTCGTCGCTCGCGAGAAAGACGACGATGCCCTCGATGTCGGCGGGGGAGCCGGCGCGACCGAGCGGAATGCGGCTGATGATCGCGGCGCGTGCCTCGGGGTCAGACGTGATCGTGCTTACGAGAGTCGTCTCGGTGTAGGCCGGGATCACTGTGTTGACGCGAATGTTGTCGGCGGCGTAGGCGGCGGCGACCGTGCGAGCGAGTCCGTGGATGCCGGCCTTCGAGGCGCTGTACGCGGTGAATGCCGCGCCCTCGCCGTTGATGCCGGTGGGGCTGCCGGTCAGGATGATCGAGCCGCCGCCGTTCGCCTTGAGAGCGCGCACCGAGTGCTTGACGGTGAGGAAGGTTCCGGTGAGGTTGATGTCGATCGTGCGGCGCCAGTTCTCGAGTTCGAGGTCAGCGGCGGGCGCATCGAGGCCAAAGAGCTGAACTCCGGCGTTGGCGACGACCACATCGGGTGACCAGCCGGCTGCCGCGAGTTCGGCGAACGCGCCCTCGACACTCGACTCGTCTGAGATGTCCATCGTGAGCGCGCGGGTCTCGCCCTCTGTGCCCGTTGCGGCGGATGTCGCGCCCGCCGCGTCACGGTCGGAGAAGATCACGCGAGCACCCTCAAGAGCGAGGCGCGCGGCAACCGCGTAACCAATGCCCGTGGCTGCTCCTGTGACAAGAGCTGTCTTGCCTATCAGGCGGTTGGTCATGTGAACTCCTCTTCGAGTTGGCGGTAACGAACAAGCCCACCCTAGTGGATATTGGTCAACCGGTTTACTACTTTTCGAGCTCGGCGCTCGTTCGTTCGAGACGATCGGAGGCCGTTGTCATGTGGTCGCGCATCGCAGTCTCGACGACGGCGGGGTCGCCCGTGACGAGCGCCTCGTAGATGAGTGTGTGCTCCCGAAGCGCCGATTCCGCGTCGTCGCCGCGGCGCAATCCGCGCTCCACCCAGACGCGAAGAAGCGAGCGGATGCTCTGCAGCAGATCGGCGAGCACCTGGTTGTCGGCCATGCGCGCGATGTGCAGGTGAAACTTGAGGTCGGCCTCGATGAAGCGCGTCGGCGTGCCCAGATTGTTGCGCATCGTCTCGAGGTGGCCAGAGAGCAGGTTGAGGTCGGAGTCGGTGACGCGCTCGGCTGCGAGCCGTGCCGCGAGAATTTCGAGCCCGGCGCGCACGGCAATGAGCTCGTGGGTGCGCGGTGCGCCAATCATGAGCCCCCAGCTCAGGGTCTCGGGCAATAGTTCGGATGCCGAGCCGCGCAGGTAGGTTCCGGAGCCGGGGCGCACGTCGACAACGCCGAGAATCTCGAGCGCCGCGAGTGCTTCGCGCACCGCTGAGCGACCGATGCCCAGCGTCGACGCGAGCTCTCGCTCAGGGGGCAGGCGTGTGCCGGCGGGGATGTCGCCACTCGTAAAAAGATCGAGCAAACGCTTGGCAACGGCAGACACCGCGGTGCCCGTGGGCATGGCCTTGAGCGCAGACGAGATTCCGTCTGTCGGCTTGTCGGGGTATGCGGGCACGCCTAAGGGTAAACCAGAGCCGCCGCAACGAGTGCACAAAACAGATTTGCCAATTGGTCAACCGGTTGATGTATAGTCCTACTCACATCATCACCGTCGATCTGGAGTCACCGTGGACGCCCCCTTCACCGCATGCCGCTGCGCCGCAGCGCCAGCCCTGTCTGGAGAAGGGGTTCGCGCATGACCCGGTTGTTCAACGACCCCGCTGATTTCGCCGATGAACTCGTCGAAGGCTTCATTGCCGCCAACTCGCGCTGGGTGCTATCGGTGCCCGGTGGAGTCATCCGCGCCGCAGTCTCGCCAGAACCCACTGTCGTTGTCATCACCGGTGGCGGCTCGGGTCACTACCCCGCTTTTGGCGGCCTCGTCGGCGAGGGCCTCGCCCACGGCGCGGCGCTCGGCAACCTGTTCGCGTCACCCTCTGCCCAGCAGGTCTACTCGGTCGCGAAGGCCGCGCACCAGGGTCGCGGCGTGCTCCTGACTTTCGGCAACTACGCGGGCGACGTGCTGCACTTCGGCCAGGCGCAGCAGTGGCTGCGCGCCGAGGGCATCGAATGCGAGACCGTTACGGTCACCGACGACATCTCTAGCGCATCGCTCGACGAGATCGAGAAGCGCCGCGGCATCGCGGGCGACCTTGCGGTCTTCAAGGCGGCCTCCGCCGCGGCTGACTCAGGACGCTCGCTCGCCGAGGTTGTCGCGGTCGCGAAGAAGGCTAACGATCGCACCCGCTCGTTCGGTGTTGCCTTCGGGGGCTGCACCCTCCCCGGTGCAACCGAGCCGCTCTTCACAGTGCCCGAGGGGCGCATGGCGCTCGGGCTCGGCATCCACGGCGAACCTGGAATCGGCGAGACCGACATCCCGACCGCCGATGGCCTCGCCCAGATCTTTGTCGACGCTCTGCTTGCCGAGAAGCCCGATGGCTTCGGCACTCGCGTCGCGGTCATTCTCAACGGCCTCGGCTCGGTCAAGTACGAAGAGCTGTTCGTCGTCTACCGCCGCGTCGCGCAGCTGCTCGAGGCTGAGGGGCTCGAGATCGTCGAGCCTGAGGTCGGCGAACTCGTCACAAGCTTCGACATGGCGGGCGTCTCGCTCACCCTGATCTGGCTCGACGAGCAGCTCGAAGAACTGTGGAAGGCTCCGGCAGACGCTCCCGCCTACCGCAAGGGAAGCCTCGCCGAGGTCGAGCGTCGCACCGCCGCCGACGTTGCAGAACTCGTCGAAGACGAACTGCCCGTGGCGAGCAGTGAGTCGCGCATCGCGGCGTTCACCGCACACGCGGCGCTGCAGGCGGTCAAGAGCCTGCTCGACGATCGTGCCGACGAACTCGGCCACATCGACGCCGTTGCCGGCGACGGTGACCATGGCATCGGTATGCAGCGCGGCTCGACGGCCGGTGCCCGGGCAGCGAACGATCTGCTCGAGCGCGGCGCCGGTGCCGGAACCCTCATCGCCCGCTCCGGCGACGCCTGGGCCAACAAGGCCGGCGGAACCTCCGGTGCGCTGTGGGGTGCAATGCTCCGTGCGCTCGGTGAGCGCATCGGCGACACGGATGCACCGACGGCGCTCAGCGTGAGCGAGGGAGTCGCAGCCGCGAAGAGTGCGGTGATGAGCTTCGGCAAGGCCGAGCTCGGCGACAAGACAATGGTCGACGCGCTCGTTCCGTTCAGCGATGTGCTCGCGAGCGAGACCGCGGACGGCAAAGACCTCAGCGTCGCCTGGGCGCGAGCAAGCGAGGCGGCATCTGCCGCAGCCGTCGCCACCGCAGACCTGCTGCCGCGCATGGGTCGGGCACGTCCGCACGCGGAGAAGAGCCTCGGCACGCCCGATGCTGGCGCGACATCCCTCGCCTACATCACAGAAGCAATCGGCACCGTTCTCGCGGCGCAGAACCACAAGGAGACAACCGTATGAGCGACCAGCTTCGAATAGTCATCGGCTCCGATGACGCGGGATTCGACTACAAGGAGATTCTGAAAAAGGATCTCGAGGCGAACCCCGGCGTCGCATCCGTCGTTGATGTCGGCGTCAACGCCGACGGCCACACCTCGTACCCCAAGGTCGCGATCGCCGCGGCCGAGCTCGTGGCGAGCGGCGAAGCAGACCGCGCCCTCATCTTCTGCGGCACCGGCCTCGGCGTCGCGATCAGCGCCAACAAGGTCGCCGGAATCCGCGCGGTCACCGCCCACGACAGCTTCTCGGTCGAGCGCGCTGTGCTTTCGAACAACGCGCAGGTGCTCACGATGGGGCAGCGCGTCATCGGCATCGAGCTCGCCCGCCGCCTCGTTCGCGAGTGGCTCACCTACCGCTTCGACGAGTCGAGCGCGAGCGCCGAAAAGGTCGCCGACATCTCAAACTACGAGACAACAGGTGCCTGCTAACCATGCCTACAACAACGATCGGTATGAGCCTGAAGATGTACTTCGGGCACGCGAAGGCGCTCGAATGGATCGACGCTGTCGCATCCATCGCGCTCTCGCACCCGGCGATCGTCGACGGCACGGTTGAGCTTTTTGTTATCCCTTCTTATGTAGCGATTCCCGCATCGGTGTCGCGCCTGGCCGGCACACGAGTGCTCGTCGGCGCCCAGGATCTCGCGACCGCCGACTCCGGCGCCTTCACCGGCGAGGTGAGCGGCGCAGAGCTATTCGAGGTCGGCGCCCGCGTCGTCGAAGTTGGCCACGCCGAGCGCCGCTCGCTCTTCGGTGAGACCGACGAGATCGTCGCGGCAAAGACCGCAGCGGCTCTGCGCAACGGGCTCGCGCCGGTTCTGTGCATCGGCGAAAGCACCCGCATGAACCCGATGGATGCCGCGGCAGAGTGCCTGCGCCAACTGACGTCTGCGCTCGAGGGTGCCGCCTCCGGGCGCGTGATCGTTGCGTACGAACCCGTCTGGGCGATTGGTGCAGCGGAGCCCGCAGAGCCCGCGCACATTCGCAAGGTCTGCGCGCAGCTGCAGACAGCTGTCGCGCTGCTCACCGACCGCGATGGCTCCGTTGTGATCTACGGCGGGAGCGCCGGCCCCGGGCTTCTCGCGACACTCGGCGACGACGTCGACGGACTCTTTCTCGGCCGCTTCGCCCACGACCCCGCGGCTCTCCGTGCGGTCGTCGACGAGGCAGCCGCACGGCGGGTCGACGCATGATCGGCCTCGGCACCTACGCATTCTTCTGGCACCACTGGGCAGAGAACCCCGACCGCATTGACCTGCACGAGGCACTGCGCCGCACGCGGGCGCTCGACGTCGACTTGTTTCAGATCTGCGACTTCGCGCCGCTCGACGGGTTCACGTCGACAGAGCTCGCCGCGGTGAAGGCGACCGCAGCTGACCTCGGCATCACCCTCGAGGTCGGAACAAAGGGAGTCACTCCAGAGCACCTGACTCGGTACCTCGACATCGCGGTCGCGCTCGACGCGAAACTCGTGCGCAGCATGGTGTTCGGCCCAGACTCGCGGCCGACGCTCGGTGAGGCCGAGGGTTACCTCCGGGATGCCATGGGCGCGTTCGCCGACGCCGGCATGACACTCGCGCTCGAGACGTACGAACAGGTGTCGTCAACCGATCTTGTTGGTCTCATCGAGGCTGTGTCGCATCCATCGCTCGGAATCTGCCTCGACCCCGCGAACGCCGTCGCCGCCCTCGAGAACCCGCGCGACGTCATCGACCGCACGGCTCCGTACGTCAAGAATATTCACGTCAAGGACTTCGCCTTCACCCGCCGCGGCGGCTGGGTCGGCTTCACCCTCGAGGGCGCGCCTCTCGGCACCGGTCTTCTCGACTACGACTACCTGATCGAGACCGTGCGCCCCGATGAGCGCGGCATCAATCGCATCAT
>Ga0247805_1000706_pt1 | contig 16915 bp, 25 predicted proteins | sample UWRJL044104R1_FD_180930 | JGI IMG/M metagenome (GOLD analysis project Ga0247805, IMG submission 180930) | Plant litter microbial communities from Arlington Agricultural Research Station in Wisconsin, United States - UWRJ-L044-104R-1 | ecosystem: Environmental > Terrestrial > Plant litter >... | reverse complement strand
TGCTTAAATCTCCTGTGGGGTTTTGGATTAAATTGCTTACAAAAGTAAGATCAGTAACCCATTTATAATCTGTACCCGAATCCGCATTAAACAGGTAATAATTACCTACCTTAATACGCATCTTACATTGGTAATAAGTGTTTGCCGGCCTGTTAGTGGTTAATGTTTTACCTGCGCTGTATTGTATTTTAATCGCATCACCTTCTGCAACCTGAATATATGAGGCTTCCAGCCATTTACCCGCAACAGCACGTTTGTTAAATAATAATGCATAATTAATAATCGGTATTTGAACACCATTTGCATTTTTTACAGTTCGCTGAATACGTGAAAAGTCCAGCCCTCCGTATCTAGTCCAGAAATTAAAATTCTGACCATCCCACATTTCAAAATTGCCGTTATAGAGTAGCGAAGGTACTTTGCCGAATTCAGATATAACCTCAACTCTTTTATATGCATTCTGTATGCTTATTTCCGCGCCTTCTAATGCGATTAAATCCTGAACGGCTATATCTACTACCGGACTTTCTGGTATGGCCGCCTCAATAGTGAAATTGCCTTGCGTTACCGGATCTGATGCGCTCTTTACAAATACAGTGTACGAGCCAGCGTCCAGCATATTAAACACATTGCTATTTTGGTAAACAACACCATCCAAAGAATATTGATACGGTGGCGTGCCTCCTGAGGCATTAACGGTTGCTGAACCATCATTTAAGCCTATCTGCGATTGCTGAATAACAATGATGCTATCAATTACAATAACCGGAATAATGACATCAGGGGGCGTGACTAATTGAGAATAAGCAAAAGGATAATTATCCTGCCAGTACAGGGTAACAGTTTCCCCGTTGTATTGCATCTGGTATATGATATCGCCCGGGTTTTTGTCAGGTACCGTATCGGGGTAGTTTACATTAGGAATGCCACCGGAAACATTAGCCGCAGTGATCGTGTCCGTCGCCGGATCATAGTCAATATTTACAACTGTACTTCTACCCCCGTTTAATGGCCTGAATGTATATACTATCATCTTAATGCTCCTATTATTCGCTCGCTGACTAAATTATCGGCATATAAAAATAAGCCTTTATAATTATAATTACGCCTCCTTATTCTGGTATTGCTCAATTCGTTTACCCTTACAAAGTTCCATACGCCACCGGACTGCACGATATAACCACCCCATGCTCTGGAAACCTGTTCTAAGACTTCATACACACTCATCGTTACTCCGCTATCCTTGGATAACCTAAGTGGATTAACGGAAGCTAAAGACAGCGGGTCATCGTTTAGCCCCGTTGGCATTTTTTCCTCATACAGATTGCATATGGTCGCAATGTTAAGGTTTAAATTGGTCATTGCAAAACAGTAAGCAAGTATGTCAACGAATGATTGTTTAACCTCTGAGCTACTGCCAACGGGAACGGGGTAAGTAACCGATTTAAGACCGCCTATTGCGTCTGTTGCTCTTATAGTGACTTCGTATGGAGGCGCATCGAAAGGCTCGGAGCAACTGTCAGGGATAATGTACCCTTTGAATTGCACTCTCCCGTACTTTTCAACAGTAACCCTGAATGTTCGTTCGTCATTACTATAGAACTCTTGCAACACAAAATCATCTTCCACCACAAAGGACAGCTTGCATTCTAAAGGCCGTATCGGTTCAAATTTATCGTCAACTTCTTTGTAGGATAATATTACGGGGCTTCTACCTCCTAATTTGATTGGGAACACTAAACCATCATAATTTTTAGCCTCTATGGTAACGTTTACATTAGCATCGTCAATATCACAATAACTGAACGTCCGGTAAACACCATACGACGGATTACCAAAAGGATTTGAAGGCACAGCTGGTTCCGGCAACGGCTCCTCATATCCGCATTTAGCAGCGTTAATATCAGTCTCAACCCTTGCAAAAGGGCGTTCGTTTGTTGCGTAAATCCGGTAATTCGTAAACGTGTCAAGGTTGCAATATTCGGTAATCATCTGACCGTCTGAATACCGCCTGTCATTTTTCTTGTAGTCAGAGATAAAAGGTAGGTTCATTACTTCTTTTCCTGGAATAGGAACGTTTGTAATATTTCCGTTTTCATCTACAACGACCGTAGTATATCTCCATTTAGCAAATAATCCACTAGGTTTAACCCCGAATCTATCAATTTCCCACGCCATTACCCTAACCTCCCCTGTTTTTTACCTTCCTGCATTAATCGGACATAAAGGCGGTCTAAACCAACTTCTAAACTGCCGTTTAACACGATATTGGCGTCTTGCCTGCCTATCATATTCATGCTTCTTCTATTTGGGATAACACTTGATCCTGTAGGTAGGTTAACTAATTCGGGGCCTCTTTCTCCTACCAATGCCATGCCGCCTGAAAAGTTATTCACCCCGGCGGCAAATTGCGGTATGGCAGACCTTGTACGTGAAGATCCTGATTCCGAAGAACTGCCACCTCCGATTTGTGAGGCCTTGCCTTTAAAATAAGACCCTAACGCTACAAGCCCAATACCCGCAGCAATTGCTACAGCTGGATTTAAAGATTGTAAAGCTTTTTTAACCGCAGCAATACCAATACCCGTTTGTATGGATAATTTCCCTAAATCAACTAAAATTCCACCTAATGAAGATAATAAAGATTGCCCAGCAGCCTCTAATACGTTACCGCCAGAAGCAAGCGCACCACCAATTGCATCGCCTAACGAACCAAGCCCATTGCTTAGCCCTGACGTAATTATTTGATTGAAATCTTTATTAAACTGTATCTGACCTTCCAGTAATTTGTTCCTTGCCTCTTCTACTTTCTTAAAAGCATTCAGTGTAGGGTCGGTAACATTGATTCCCTCTAAGCCTTTTTGGCCTAACGAGTTTCTTTGTTCCGGCAAGCCTTGATTTACAGACCCAGTTAGCGTTTTACCTTGGCTTAATTGAAACAAGCTTTGCTGTGCGTTCTTTAGTTTATTTATAGCATTAACTGCATCGGTTCCGGTTTTCTTAGACAGTTCATCAATAGCGGTTTGGTAATCCTTTATTTTACCTTCGTTAGTCTGGTCAAAAGTAGCTTTAAACTGATTTGATGTTTTGCGTAAGTTTTCCTGCAATTCTGAAAGTATATCAGAAACAGATTTTATTTTTTTGTCACCCTTTGATGTTCCGAAATTAGCGTCAGAGGTAACAGTATTTAAAAGATTAGATCTTGCGTCCTGAATAGCCTTAACGCCATTTTGATAAGCGTCTTTTATTCCTTTAGCTAATTGAGGATCTTTAATGTTTTTTAAGTCCTTATCACCTCTTTCTTTCAGAGATTTCAGTGCGTCGCCGAAATCTTTTGCAGATTTAGCTCCTGCAATTGCGTTACTAACGAATTTATTTACGCTTTCATTAGCCGTTTCAATACCTAATATTTTGACTTGATTCTCAGATGGCCCCGCTCCACCAGGTGTTAGCGATTTAATCCCCTCTAAAATACGGGTAAACGTATTCCCTATTTTGTATTTAGAGGCAATTTCCAGTTGGTTATTAAAATCCGTTACCTTTTGGATGGCCATTCCAATGATACTTATAGAGCCAGAAAACACGCCTGATGTATTCTTTCCTACCGATAACAACATTTGATCCCATGTGTCGCCAAGATTGCTGATCTGTCCTGTAAGAGTGGCAGATATCTTCTCCATAGAACCAGATACGCCCTCTGCATCACCCAAAGAAGTGATATAGTTGCGTATTGATCCGGCTGTTTTGTCAACCTGAGTCTGTACGCCTTTATAGGTAAATATTACCGAATCTCCAGCATCCTTGGCTCTTACACCGAACTCTTTTAGCCGTTCAAATTCACCAGACTGCGCATCAAGTATCGCCTCCGCTAATTGATCAAATGATTTACCAGTAGACGAAGCTAAGTCGCCTAATTTGGTCATTTCGTCACCAGTAGGCTTAAATCCTGCGTTGGCTAATTTAACAAACGCTCCGGTTAACTCATTTACTCCAAATGGGGTTTTAGCCGCGAAATCTTGTATTTCTTTTAGCTTTAAGTCTGCTAATGCCTGACTGCCTAGTGTGTTACCTAGTACTGCAGAAAACTTTTGAAACTCCGCGGTAACATCAAGTACGGCCTTGCCAAATGAAACTATCGCTCCTATTGAGAATGCCCCCGCAACTGCACCACCTATTTTACTCGCCGCGCTATCAATTGTGCCTCCGGTCTGCTTAGTAGCTTTTCCGGCATTGTTCATATCGCGGATATACTTCTGTACCTCCGCCCTAAGTTCTACCGATAGTTGACCGTCAGCCATTTTTACCTAAATTTTTGAATATTGAATTTATCTTTAACAATTTAGCTTTTGATGGCCTTTTCATTTTTACAACAACATCACCAGCAATAGGCCACCATCTTTCAGGTGTTTGACTGAATTTCTTAGGATCCGCCCAGCCTTTAACGATATTGTAGTTTATCATTCGCTCGTATCGTTCCTGCTGATGCATTTTATCCATGTATCCTATGCACATTATCACATATTCCCTATGCGTTAGTCTAGCGTACTCCCATGGCTTCAGTCCAAGCTGTCCAAATGCGAACGCTTTTATTTCACTCCAGTCTTCGGCTGGCTGTTTTTTTCTACTTCTGGAGTTTCCGCTTTTTTTTTATCACCATTCAGTCGCTCCATTAATGAAACATATGGCTTGCTTTCAGTCCATGCAGATAGTATGTCTTTTATCAGTTGTTCATCGCTAATGATGGATTCAGCTATCAAATAAGCCTCTTCAAATGTTGGCCTGTCAATATCCGATAAATCAGCATTATTACACAATCCCCCGTATATGATTTCCGCTGTAGACTTTATACCGTGCGGATCTTTTGACTCAGCATATTTAACAGATTTCGCCAGGATAATCTCAGTTGCGACCATACCAAAATAAAGGGAATGTTTCACTCCCTCTATCTCGAATGTTTTTCTAGCTCCTGTCATATTAAGGGGTTACATCTAAATCGTCCTGATCTCCAGCTTCACCGATACCAGTAATCGAAATAGAAAATGTCTGCGCCTCGTTATCAGGGAATGCATCTGAATAACTGTCAATACGACCTACTCCATAACGAATAGTTGGTGAAGTTTCTAGTGTATCGGCATCCATAATAGCAAACCATGCCGCAGCGCCCGAGCGCCATTGTTTGAATAAGGCGTTATGACTAATCCTTTGATCCGGTGAAACAATATCAACCGCCATACCTTCGCCTGCCATAGTCCAACCCTTTTCACCGTCCAATGACTCAGCGAATGAACCTGAGCATTTAGAAGTTGTAGAAATAGCAGATGTAGTGCCGTCGAAACCATTACTGGTTAAACACGCTACCATGTCAAAGTTAGCGGTAGTAACAGCTGTTAATTCAGTTGTTATAGGCGTAATAACGTCCATGAACAGGACTGATTTTCGGCCGTTAATAAATTCGTTTGCCATGATTATGATTTTTTATTTGTAAATGTAGCCATATTGTTACATAAATGCAAAAGGAATAAATCGTAGGTTTGGGATATGGATATAACCGAAGCAAAGTTAGCCAAAGCTACACTTGAAAAAGAAATAATGAGTATGATTATTGGTTTTGAGAATAAGACCGGATGCGACCTTAAAGGAGTTGACCTTATAAATATCAATACTTCAAACAAATGGAATGGGGAATTTAAAGACGATCTTATCGACGTAAAAATTATTGCTAATATTTAACAAATAAAAAATGACAAACAACAGCAGAATAATTAAAGACCTACCTACGATATTAAGCACAGAACAGGGACATGTATTAATGTGCCCAAACGGAAGTATAGTTCCCGGAATAATATGGACTAGAGTTAATGACCATGTAGGACAAGTCCCTTATGTACTGATGAAAGTTCAATGTAATATTGCTATGTCAGGCAATGAATTTAAAGAAGATACACCGGAGGTTATTGCGCTAAAAGGAGAGATTCAGGAGAACAAGGAATTGATAAGGCATCTTAGATCAGAACTAGTCAAGTGTAATCCTTAAATAATTACAACCCCTATTCATCTTCTTGTTTAGGGGCTTGCTTTTCAATCCACTTTCTACGCTTAAACAAAACCCTCTTTCGATTCCATTCACAAGGTCGTTCTGGCATAGGGTATAATACTTCCGCTTGCTCTTCTAGTGTCATAGAGTTACTGATTAACTGAAAATGATAGGGTTAATTGAGTAATCCAAACGCGGTTCGTGTCGGTGTTGTAATTGATGTTCCTTGATGATATAAACCTAGCTCTCCATATTTCGAACGGATCCGGCAAAGAGATAGCTGTAATCTGCATGTTGTCTACATTGAATAGCTTAGCTAAAACAAGGTCTGATATTTGCTCGGCAATAAATGAACCGCCCGTGTCTGCAGGGAATATCGTAGTGATCTGCACCTGAATGCTGGTTTCATCATTACGCATGCATTTACTAGAATTATCATTAACCGTTTGATTCAACAATATAATGTATGCGGTAACAGACTGATTCCCTACCAAAAAAACCGCTTTCTTTTTTGTTGTAGATTCCTGTAGGTATTCTTCAAATGCATTTATAGTTTTACCCATAAACGGAATGCCACTTAGTAATGTGGCTAATGCTGATCTAATTGGGGTTGTTACTAATTTCATGAAACAGCCTCCTCTATAGTCATACCTTTATTTGTCATCCTATACCTAATAGCAAAACAAGAAATATTTGTTAATTCTGATATTTGAGTAAGTGTCATTTTCGCTCCTTTATATTCAATATATACGTTACTACTTGTATTGTTCATGTTTTCTTTTGATGTAACAAACCTACAGTTTTCTGGTGAATAATCCTTATCATTATCTATCCTATCAATATGTAGTCCTTTTTTATACCCATTAGACAGGCACCAATTAACAAAAGACACCGGATCTAACTTCCACTGTTCACACAATTTTATTCCCCTTGCTCCATACCATTTATATTCCTTACATTTTTTATTATAGCACCTGCTTTTGATTGAGTTTCTTACATTGTAAATATAAGACTCAGGAGAACCTTTAATTGTTAGTCCGTGAGTTTTTGATATTTTACCCTTACACATTTCCCTGGCCATTTCTTTATTTAAGCAGCCGCAGGATTTACACGTTTCATGTACGACTCGATATATTCTGGTTGTAACTTCGTTTCCGCAATCACACCTAAAAATACCCATTTTATGATTTGTTTTGGTATTTTCGGTTTCAGAAACAAAAATCAATCTATTAATTTTATTTCCAATTTTAATTTGTAAATTAGCCATATCTATATTTTTTAGTCGAAATAAAGATATAAAAATACTCTTGCATATACAAATGGCAGGGGTATTTTATAGCCTCATATTCTTTATAGCTGATTTTAATTCTTTCACGAACTGAACTTGGTATTTGAAAAAAGCAGGTAAAAGATAGGGCTTATTTATTATCGTTCCCTTGCCCGTAAGATAATATCGAGCCGCGATTGACCTAAATTCAGGCGGCACAGTTGCTAAATACCTCCTTGCACTTTGGCCTGTACCAAATTCAACGTAGATAGCTACCTCGCCCGCAGAGGTTTCCACATAAACACTACCCGAAAAGCCGTCAGAAGCCAATCTGTATCCTATCGATTGACTAATTGGCGTCCAGTTCCTGCCTCTTGCTATGTTAGATTGAGATTGAGAGCCGAACTCTGTAGCGATACGGTCACCGCCGCCAGGAGCATTACGTATCGCCTCTGTTTCGATTTCACCTAAATTAAATTCAACAATACCCTTTACATCCTCCTGAAATTCACGGGTCATTCGGTCAATTGCATTAGCTAGATCGTTACCGTTTCTAAATACCCTCGCCATTATATCGCTATTCTTTCCGGTCTTTCAGCCCATATCGCAGTAACTACCATAAATTCACGATAAACATAATCCGGTATAGCAGATTGAATAGTAAGCCATGATCCGCGGTACTTAATCTGCATGTAAGGATGAATTGTCTTATCGTTCCGGTCGCGAATGGTAAATTTAAACCCGTCCTTTAATAACTCTTGATTGGCCTGTAATGAACGGTTAGATTTTAAAGGTAACACTTGTGCGTTAGTTGACCAATAAAGTATAGACATCGGATTAGTGCCTCCTGATCCGTTATCCTGATCCTCGCTTGCATATATCTCGATACGCTGGTTAAGCTGCCCTGAGTTTATAGTGTTCTTTGCCATTACAGTATCGGGTTTCGTGAATAAGGTGAACACAATAGCAATGCGGCAGAACTGATTAAGCTGTCATCCGGTTCACCTCGTTGCTTAAACAAATAATCAATCTCAGCAAGCAAAGCCATTTTTAAAACCTTAGGCAGTTCCGAATATCCGGTATTGTATTTAACTGAATACATTTGATTGCTTATAAATTCTGAATTACGGGTTATTTCTACGCTTCCATTGATGTTGTAGAAGTAGTTAAACCCGTTGCCGCAGCACACATCATTTATGCCGATTGATTTAGCCTGGTAATTATCGGTAGTGTATTTATCGGCAGTCATCACACCGTCTTCATCGCTCACCTCTATAATTTCACCTGTAGGCGATAATGGCAATTCAATCCCATATCCTGACCATTGCAGTATAATGTCACGATTGGCCAATCCAATATTTATCTGCGCTTCTATACGCGTCCTAGCCGCAGCCATTATGATCTCAAGATCGTTATCATCAGACGTGTAATCCGAATCAATGCGGCAATAGGATTTAACCTCTGCTAATGTTACTGGTTCGGTAAATTCTGAATCGTCTATCAACTGAAATGCCATGGCTTAAGTATTTAATTCAAATGTAGTGATAATGTTACAAATTACAATTATTGGGTTTTGTATATTTGAATATGAGCAAAGTAACAATTCAAACAGGGTGGAATAACGATGATTTTATCATGAACAATATTACGCTTAGGTGTTCTAATGGGTTAACGGATATATATTGTACTGTTCCAAATGCCCATGAAGTAATATCTAGTGATTTATATCATAGAGTTTTAATTTTTAAGATGCTGAGGAGGTGTGCACTTATTTTTAGTATGCATGCCAAAGAAAGAAGACGTGTTCAAGTGACTTACGAATTCTTATGGAATAAAATATATGCATAACAAAAAAGCCACGCAAATTAATACATGGCTTTTTATATCTTGAAATGTGGGATCTAATCTTCTTTAGCAACGAATTTTTTGCCGATCTTTTGATCAATCAAAGCCTGTCCCTTTACTTTGTGAGGATTGATAATATCGCCTTTTTTGTAAAAGTCAGTATCTTTAATAATCTCAACAGCCATTCGGTCTGTGTATCTTATTTTAGTTTTTTTGTCAGCGTTATCAGCTAACATTTTTTTTGAGCTGAACCTTGAATCCGAGGCTTTGTTTACTTCTTGCGTTGGGGCGGTTTCTTCTGCCATTTTATTTAAGTTTTAAAATGAACCTGATGTACGCTTAACATACATCAGGCATAAATGTTTAATTATACTACTGCAGGTGCTGAAATATCAGTAAGAACACTAGATATCTCATCGTACAGAATCGATCCAGCATAAGCAGGGTTGATGTAGGTACCTAAGAAAGCCTCCAATTTACGGGAAACTAAGTTTTTAGAGAAATCATCATTTTCGTAACCTTCGTCATATTGGATATTCTCAGCGAAAACAACATTGAAGCGTTTAAGATCACCTATCAAAATTGCGTCGTCGTCGATTTTATTAGAGAAAACAATATTTACAGAACCAACTTTACGTCCATCAGGAGTAACAAAAGGAGGAGTAATATAACGACCTTCTGCATCCTTGATACCCATCATTTTAGCCTCCCAAACAGTGTTTAAAACAGCTGTTAACTGGCCTTTAAAGTTAGACAAACGGATACGTGACGCCATTGCGTTAATCACATCATAAATGTTAGCTCTTTCGTAGTATTCAGCTAATTGCGGAGGCACGACAAATGCACCTGCAGATTGAGCCAATCCAGCGAAATTAGTCGCATCAGCAACCTGGAACAATAGTGAATCGTCAATCTTTTGCTCAACCAGTTCGTTTGCATGCTCTAAAAAGTCAGAAACAACAGCCGGTGCATGGTTCATTAAACGTTTTGTGAACTTCCAACGTACAGCAACTTCAAAAATAAGGGCTTTGTATGATTTCCATTCAGCATCAGCAAGCGGTTTTAACGCACCCTCTGCGATAAACTGAGCGTCCCCTTCTTCGTTGATACGGCCTGAATACCAGATGTTTTCTGTACCTGGCTGATTTTTTACCGTGATTAGTGGTAAAATAACATTATCAGGTTTTGGAACATGACCTATTTCAGTATCAATGTAGTTACCAAATAGAGGAGAAAAACCACCAGCAATATTAGGAATAACGTTTGCAGTTGTCATTAAAGCCGCAGCCTTAATTGTCATCTGCGCGCTGTAATTTCTGTTTGCACCGATACCTGTATCTGTTTTTTCGTTATAAGTTCCCGGGTTGTCAGCAATATTTTTCTCAACAAAAGCAATAAAAGAACCTTTTTTGTTCTCGTCTTTACCTTTATTCTGAAAAGCCAATGCCAAATCGTTATGCTGTTTTTGCATTGCCTTGAACAGCTCTTCAACTGTTTTTTCGGTATCATCTGCCGGATCAGTTACTTTTAATTGTTTTGATACCGATTCAACAATAGCTTTGATAATCGCTTTTGCTTCATCAGTTTCAATACCCGCCTTGATCAGGTCAGGCATAGCGTCTTTTGCAGCTTTTTCCGCAGCATCTTTTACGGCCTTAAGAGCCTCTTTTTTCTTTGTTTCTTCGTCATCATCTCCGAAGAATCGGTTTGCCTTTAAGCCTTCTACATGCGCTATGGCCACCCCGAATAATTTACCTTTTTTCATTTTCTTTTGTTTAAATGTAATAGTCCCAAACTGACTTTTGAGTGCTCACGGGCGGCTCTATAGTTAAAGTGGATTTCTCCGGCTCTACGTTGTTGATATTCCCTGTTACAGGGTTGCTTCCAAATACCACAAGGCTACTCTCTCTGATATTCTTAGCTTCTTTAATGATAAAGTAATATGGGATATACTCGAAATCTTTACTGTTCGCTATGTACCCGAAATTATCATCATAATTCTTTTTTTCTGTTGCATCCTGCGGTGCGTTACTATCCATTGCAAAGGCAATATCAACATACTGCATCCTTACACTGGCTTCAATCTGGTCTCCGCTATCTAACCATTCTTTAGCTTTGCTATGTATTACCTTGTCCTTTGGGAACTTATAAACCAATGCCTGAGTATTACCAGGGTAATCTTTACCGAGCAAAGCAAATGGCAGCATAGCCACGAACATTTCTATGTGTTCTTTTTTTACAATAACATCATCAATACATAGATTATGATCGGCCACTAAGTAATTATTACCCTGTTGATCTTTAACAGATTTATTCCATAGCCCGTCCAGATGTAAGTCGTTATGGCTATCCAAAATACGAGTAGTATTAACCGCTACATAGTAGTAATTATCATCAATCTTTATAGCCTTTAGTTGATCCTGGAACTTTAACAGATCCAAAGATTTACACGTTACGGCTATGCCTTTTTCGCATGACTTTTGAATATCAGCTTTCTTCAAATCAATAATACCAGCGATGTTATCCCTAAATTCGGAAAACATTTCTTCTTTAGTGGCGAACTCTTTTTTAGGAAAGTAGATGCTTTTAAAAACGCTCATTTATTGAATTGATTATTTACGTATTTAAATTTCTTGTCAATTTCGGATTTAATCTTCGGATCAGATGTTTTATCCTTTGCCTTTTTTAGGGCTTCTGCTGACTTATTTTCTTTTTCCTTATCCATATGTAACAATAATATTACCTACGTCAAATATAGTAATTAAATCACAAATGCAAATTAAATAAAAAACCGATACGCCATCCAGCTATATCGGTCTCTAAATTAACGCTCTCATTATGTTTTTTCAATTCAAATATACGACTTACATCGATATATTAAAGTAACATTTTGGTTACAAAATAAAAGCATACTCACCAGTGTTAAGGTCGCAAAAGGCGTATAACCCAAACACGGAATGGTAATAATTGTGTACCTCGGCCAATGTAGTTTCAAATACATCATCCCGCAGCGAGTCATAAACATACAGGACTCCATGCTTATCAAGGTGTGCGCCTATCATGTGCCATAATCCGTTTTCTGATAATTTGCAGCATAACACAAATGGAAGTGCCAACACATCCCCATTAACCTTATATTCGGTCTGATCTGTAGGTAATTTATCGGCATATGCATCATAAAATAAGGGCTGTAGGTAAAACCCAGTTCCATCTTCTAATAAGTACTTAGACAGCATGCCGTTTGATGACCCGTTTATTTTACTTGACTCTACACGTTCATCCGTAGCGAATTCGTCTAAATTACAAGCATTTGCCACCGCGTAAAGTCCACATCCGTATGGGTTTTTCTGTTTATACATAATCAAATATACAAAAAGCCACTCAAATATACAAAAAGCCACTCAAATCAATGAGCAGCTTTTTTCATCCCTTATCATATATGAGTTGTTTTACCAACGGTGGTTAAATGTGCAACTTTTATATTAAATCTAACAGATGATTAACCTGATCTATGTGCTTATTTTCTTCTGAAAAGTCGTAATTAAAATTGTCAGGATCGGACACAACCTCTGAATTATACTTTTTCATAGCCTCATAAAGAGACACAGGGATTACGCTTTCTGGATCAACAGGCGATGTTATCCCTTTACCACCTACCTCTTTGAACATAATCGTATGCGTTCCGTCTTCAAACTGAATAAGGCTACCTATTAATTTTTCACCAGTTTCAAGGCACGTGCCTTCGTAATTAATTTTTTTCATATGTTTTTGTTTTTAACTTGCTCCTGTTATCTTGCCGTTTTGGATACGACCTCTTTTCAGATATTGATCGTATCTTCTTTTTGTCATCAAAGATTGCGTACACCTGCAGTTGATTCTATTTTCTGCACTGAAATTAATATCCCCAGGTCTTTCTCCTAAATCACCTCGTAAAGAATAAAGGTCATCTATGGGTATAACTTTATTGTTAGTTTCTAAATGCGTTTCCCTTTCTCCAGCGATACGACCTAACCAAACTTTATATCCTTGTTGCCCTTGCTCTTCAATCCATGACCTTGCCGCTATATCCTTCCCTAAATTAGAGATTGTTGTAGTCTCGGTGCGTGATATTGATAATGCCCTGTTTTTAACACTGCCAGCCAGTTTATCCAAGAATAACCTTAAACGACCTTTAGCGTCCAGCTCCAAAGATGCCGACTCGCCTAATGCGCGTTCAATTACATCAATAGTAGTGGCATTTAGTGATGTTTCAATCATCGAAACATATTGTCCTGCATATTCACGTAATTTACCCGACCATACATCAACAAGAAATTGAATTGCACTTGCTTTTGTTTCTGCAGCACCTTCTAATCTCCTTTGCCTGTAATACTCCTGCCTACACATCTTCATTCCGATTAGCTGGTAAACTTTAGGGTATACTTCACGCCATACAGCCTGATCAATAAGCATTGATACGGGAACTCCAATCAAACCATTAGTTTCAACCCAAGCGGTAACATTGCCTATGTTATTTGCTAATGCTTTCTTAAAGAATGGTAATAACTGTTTCTCAGCTGTCTTGTGAAACTTGGCGAAGTCTATGCGTTCCTGTTTAAATTCATTAATTGCCATGTGCCTAATTTTTTTTTATTCAAATTTGGTCCAGTTGGCAAATATTTCATCAGCCATTTCGTGGTATTCAGTAAAGAAAAACAAGTATGTTTGCCCGCCAGCTTCTCCTTCGTTATACCTCTCGCTTATAAAGCCCTCAAATAAAGACGCATCAAACCATCCTCCGTCCCAACCTGCTCCAAAACCCTTATTTATAAAAATATATTCTTTTGCTTTTGAGTCTGCTAAATATAATCTGTTATTCGCCATGTGTTCCGTTTTCTTCGCAATAATGATTAGCCCACTCTTCTAATAAGTCAACAACAGATTGTTCATTAGTCCTTTCGTAAGTCGAATTATTAATTCTAATCATTTCCAAAACTTTTTGATCTACAATTGTGATAGTTACTGTTAACTTATCCTGTTTAAATTCGTTCATAGGAATTATTGTTGTAAGTTTAATTGATTCATTTTCCATGCCTCAAATATCGTAATAATCGTCATCAAATTCATCATCATCAATTGTAGCAATGTTGTTACAATTTAAATGTGACTCTAAATCTGAATAGTCCACAAGCAATATGGCGCAACAATTCTCACCTCTAACATACATATTAAAAAACACTGGCCACGCGTCAAAACTAACTTTCGCCATATCTACAAGCTATTAGGTGCGTTTTCATCGTCAGGATTAGGAGTGCCCGCAAATTCATCTGATATAATATCCTTTAGCTGCATAAAACCAGATGGAACTAATATTGCATTGCCCTCATCACCCCCAATTTCGTCGAATCTGTACATCTTTCGGACTTCATCAACACGCAATAAAGGGGCTCCGAATGTCTCTTTCATCAGCTTTAAATCAGGCGCAAGCTCGCTATATTCAGTTAAGTCATGCGCTCCAATTACTCCTGGCCACCATTTACCGATTTTTTGACTTAGCTTTTGGTCAAATTTACGTAGCTCAGAGATGCAAAGGTTTGTTACAAGCGACTTATAGCCTACAATGACAGAGTTTTCACTGGCCATTGATCCTACAGGAGATAATGCCCAAGGTAAACCCATAATAGCAAATATGTTAAGCCAGTTAGACTTTTCAGACTCTACCAACTCCATTTCAGCTAAAGTATCCCCGTATGGCGTTACTTTTACATCGTTGTTGGTGAATTTCTGCCTACGGTTATTCCTAGCCCCGGACATATCTTCAAGAATCGTCTTTTTCAGGTCTGCCATTTCCTGAACAGTCATCTTACCTACCCGCTTACCCTCACTAGTAATGTCTACCGTTGAGCTGAACAAAGTGCCTCTCCCTCCGTTCTCAAATGCAGCTCCCTGTGCTGTTGTATTTGCGGTGTTAAGTGATATATCAGGGTTAGCAATTAAATCAACTCCTAGACCTTTTAAATCACCGTGATTTGGGTTCCAGTGCTTAAGATGTAGCATGTTGTCTTTATCAATCCTAATTTGAGTGCCGTTATTCGTTGTATACAGGTAATGGCTAATAGTTTCAAACCTTTCTCCGGATTGAACAGGGGTAACACGGTCACGATTTAAAGAGTGAACAGCAACAGGTTTAGTGCTGCGGCTAAATTCGGGATCTAATGTTTCAAAGAATAAAAAACCATCCCCGTGATTATAGTTATACCAAAAATCCTCCATCCCCTCTATACCAAGCTTATCGAACATATCGATAAGCTCATGGTTTTCAAGTTCGGTCAATACGGCTGCTTTTATAAATGCCCTGTCTTCATTGGATATTGATTTTGAATAATATTTAGAGGCAAATTTACGGGCTGCGGCTTTGTTTTTCTCCTCGCTGAATATAATAGGAGCCTCTGTTATTTTACGAACGAATATATTTGAAGCGGTATAGAAGATTTTATTTGAATATGCTGCTTTGTTACCGATACCCAGCATATTGAAAGTGCCGCCCATCATCATGGTAAATCCAGCACCATAAGCGGGAAAGGTATTTGATAATGACTTTACTACCGGGGCCATTACAGCTGATGCCACGCTTTTGAAATACTGTTTTATTTCCATACTTCAAATGTAATTGAATTGTTACAATAAAACAATTTATCCGGATGATCCCTGGAATTCGTCCTCATTAGATTTTATGATAGGCCATACGTAATATCTAATCGGGTCAATGTAATGATTCCACATATCAACCGGGACACCTGATTTTTTATCGTGCCAAACATAATTTTTAAACTCTTTCACCACAGGAATGCTTTCTGGCCCCGGGTCAATTACTATTTCATAGTCCTGAATAGACTTTATTGATGCCGTTACTGACCCAGGAGGCTTATAAGCATGAGTCATATTCAGCCCTTTTGCGGCAACTTCATCTATCAATCTATTCTCAGCACTATCAGCCACAATTTCGTGATCTGTGCCGGCATAAAACAAATTGGCCAGGTAAATAGCATCAGTAGACATACCCGGCTTACCATAGCAACCTTTAACATAAATACGTTTGTGTTTACGGCTTACAGCTATCTTAACGAGCGTAGTAGGGTCGTTATTATACCCGTAATCCTGACCAAATCCATAAGGCAATGATTCGTCAAATTCACCGATAACCCAATTATCAAACACAACTCCCTCCGCATTTTCAAGCCAACCACCTAACACAATATGTTTGTAGTAGTGTGCTTTTTTTATTATCCTGCGGTCTAAATATTCTCTCTGATCCTTTGGTGTTGACTCGTAAATTTCATAAGCTAATCTTTTATCTTCGAAATCGTTAAATATAGATTCCGGAATAAACTCTTTTTTAATATCCATGTATGTGGTGTGGATATAAAGCACATTACCAACCACACCGTTAAAACCTGCAGGCACACCTCTATCCTCGAAAAGCTCTTCATATATCCAATGGGTAGTCAATGCCGGGTTGAGTATTAATATGCTAAGATTTCGCACATCTAATGCCCTGATTGACTTCTTAATCTTATCCCACTGGTCGAATGAGGGTAATTCTTCTGCCTCCTCAACAATGAATACAGAAAACCCTTTAAGTGATTTTAGGTTTGCAGTCTGGTTACCTGATCCGGTCTTGATGCCTTTAAATACAATCTTACTAGCGTTAAAATTACCCACTATACGATCCCTGGTCACGGTGAAATCATCATCAGCACCAAGTATTCCTATTTTCTCTGTAAACTCTG
>Ga0247805_1000703_pt1 | contig 16943 bp, 14 predicted proteins | sample UWRJL044104R1_FD_180930 | JGI IMG/M metagenome (GOLD analysis project Ga0247805, IMG submission 180930) | Plant litter microbial communities from Arlington Agricultural Research Station in Wisconsin, United States - UWRJ-L044-104R-1 | ecosystem: Environmental > Terrestrial > Plant litter >... | reverse complement strand
GGGCGTTTTTCTTCGAAGAAAATCTGGAAACCGTCGAGTGCAATCGCTGCCGGATCGGCTTCTACCTGTCCAAAATCGGGATTGATCGTCAAGTCTAAAGTCAGATCGTTGGTGATACCGACTTTTGCATCAAGTCCGCCATTGACTTTAAAATCCTCTCCGTCGCGAAACGGATTTCCAGACTCTTTTGGATAGGTTTTCATTTGTGTGACTACGAAAGGCTGGATTTCAAGTTGCTTTTGTGGCTCGAGATCGACAAGCCCGCGAAGTTCACCAAATTCACTGACCCAACCCGGCGCATCGGGTGGAACTCGCTGCCAGACCGAACGTTCTTCTGCACGAAAATATCTGCGGGTAGATTGAAATCCCCAAACTTGTTCTTTGTTATTGCCAAATTTGAGTTGGCTAAACGGAATTTTGACTTCGGCAGTCCAGCCTTCCGCATCAACATTGGTTTTCATATACCAGATTGGGTTCCAGCTGCTGTCCCAGTTGTCGCCGTTATCAGATATAAATTCGTCGCCTTTGACACCTGAGGCTGACACTGTAAATGAAAATCCAGTGCGTTTGTCGTTATAGCTGTCAATATTGAACTCGACCCAATCGCCTTCAAAACCATCCCGGCGGGACAATCTTTTTACGATGCCTTTCGGATTTTTATCATAGCATCTGAAGGCAAGATAAAGGAATTTCTTGTCGTAAACAATCTTGAATTTGGTTTGCTCTGAAGGCGGCGTATTTTCGTCTGGCTGGTTTTCAATGTAATCTCCAGTCCAGTCAACTATATCCCAGCTTTTCTCATCGATCAAACCATCTATAACCGGAGATTCAATCGCGCCAAGTGCTTTGGTTGTATATACTTTTTTATCGATTACGGCTTTATTCTGAGCAATGCCGCATTGACTTCCAAGCAATAACAAAAAAACGCAACCGGCCGTGAAGAATTTCATAAGTAAGAGTTTGGATCAATAGACAACATTTCGTGCTTGGTGTTACACTTTAATCGCTTTGTGTGAACTATTATTTCTTCTTTTTTTAATCAGCTCGAATTTATTTATCTAAAACAATCCTGCAATACAGCTGTAAATTAGAGCTAAATTTTCTTTAACCATTGCGCAACCATTCGTTTTAAATGCCATCCAAAAGATACAACTACCAGAACGGCATTTAAAAACAACCGCAAAATTGGAAACTTTAAAAACGATACTTTACTTTTCGGTATTCAACTATCCGCTAAAAATCGAGGAAATATGCCATTTTTCTGCGGAGAATAACCGTGAAAAAGTGATGAAAGAACTCGAGTTGCTTTTGGAACAGAACGTTATCATCCAATCGGATGAATTTTATTTGATCGACGCCAATCTCGATCAGATCGAAAAAAGGAAAAAAGGAAATAAAATGGCAGTCAGTGCATTGGTTAAAGCCCAGGAAAGAGCCCGATTTATCTCTAAATTCCCATTTGTTGAAGCCGTTGGGGTTTCGGGCTCGCTATCTAAAGGATATTATGATGACAATAGCGACATTGACTTTTTTGTCATTACAAAGCCTGAGAAAGTCTGGATTTGCAGGACTTTTTTAATGCTCTACAAGAAACTTTTCCTGATGAATTCGAGAAAATATTTTTGCATCAATTATTTTATGTCTTCCTGCCAATTGGAATTGGAAGAGAAAAACCGGTTTACGGCGACTGAAATCAAAACGCTGATCCCATTTCAGGGCAAGCAGGTTTTTGAAGAATTTTATCACAAAAACGAATGGGTTCACAATATTTTAGGCGAATTCAAACCCGATTTTAATCAGATTCAGCACATCCGAAAACCGAAGCCCGTTAAAGCACTTGAATATTTGCTGGGTTCTCCATCTGGAAATTTAATCGACACTTCTTTCAGAAAAATCACCGTATCTTTCTGGAAAATGAAATTCAGGCAAATGCGGACGGATGATTTTAAAGTCGCGATGAAATCGACCAAGAACATTTCAAAACACCATCCGCTGAATTTCCAGAAAAAAGTCATTGGTTCGCTGAATGAAAAATATGACGAAATCCGACGCAACCACAACATCGAATTAACCCCGGAATATGTCTAAAATCCTTTTTTCACATTCTTATTATTACAAACTCGACCCAAAGCAATGGAAAAACAAAACGCCATTTCCGCCTTTGGGAACTTTGTATGCGGCATCTTTACTACGCAAAAACGGACATGAAGTGCGGCTTTTCGATACAAATTTAACCGACAGTCCGGCTGCTATTTCAGATATGATCGGACTGCACCAGCCGGAATTGCTTGTTATTTACGACGACGGATTCAATTACCTGACCAAAATGTGCCTGACGAACATGCGGGAAGCGTGCTTTGAAATGATTGCGATTGGAAAAAAAGCCGGTTGCAAGATCATTGTCTGCAGTTCAGATTCTACCGATCATGCAGCAGAATATCTGGAAAAAGGAGCCGATTTCATTATTCTCGGCGAAGGTGAAATGACGTTGCTGGAATTGATTGAAACCCTTCAGAAAAATGAAATTACCGAAGAAATTTCGGGAATTGCCTATCTGAAAAACGATCAATTTCAATCAAACCCAAAACGTCCCGTACTCCAAAATCTTGACGAATTGCCGATGCCGGCCTGGGATTTGGTCAACATCAACAAATACAAAAATATCTGGCTTGAAAGTGGCCAGCCATTCACTTTAAATATTGCTACAACGCGCGGCTGCCCCTACAAATGCAACTGGTGCGCGAAACCCATTTACGGCAACCGCTACAATTCGCATTCACCCGAATACATTGCAAAACACCTTGCTTTTTTAAAATCTACGTATGGCGCAGAACGTTTCTGGATGTGCGATGATATTTTTGGGCTGAAGCCAAACTGGGTTCGGGAATTCAACGACCATCTTAAAAAGCGACATCTTAAAATCAGGTATTACATTCAGAGTCGTGCCGACTTGCTGCTGAAAGAAGACATGATCGCGATGCTTGCCGATTCCGGTCTCGAAGAAGTTTGGATAGGTGCCGAAAGCGCTTCGCAGAAAATCCTCGATGCGATGGACAAAGGCACGAAAGTCGAACAGATTTACGAGGCGACGCGATTGTTGAAAAATAAGAATATTCGCGTGGCATTTTTCCTTCAGTTTGGGTATTTAAATGAAAACCAGGATGACATTCGAAAAACTATTGGAATGGTCAAAGAACTGATGCCTGACAATATCGGGATTTCAGTTTCGTATCCTTTGCCGGGAACAAAATTTTATGAAACCGTCAAATCCGACCTGAAATCGAAAGCAAACTGGAAAGATTCAGACGATCTCGACATGATGTTCAATGGTACTTTTAAAACCAAGTACTATAGGAAACTGCAGAGATTCGTGCATAAAGAATACAGGAAAAGCCAGGGAATTTTGTACTTGAAGCAAATGGTTAAAAATCCGTTGCAATTGTCATTTGGAAAAATCATCTCGGTGGTAAAACTTGGTTATTACATTCCGAGTGCCTTTGTCGATACCTTTCAATTAAAAAAGTTACAAAATGGCTAATTCTTTCGATTCGGCGGCGGCAGTTTATGACGAAACCTTTACCCATTCGGTCATTGGAACACTGCAACGCGAAATGGTGCAGCGTCATTTTCAAAAAATACTCGACAGTCAACGACCGAAAACCATCCTTGAGATCAACTGCGGCACAGGCGAAGACGCCATTTGGCTAGCCAGACAAAATTTTAAAGTTACCGCGACCGATCTTTCTGAAAAAATGATCGCGGTAGCAAAAAGCAAGGAAAATCAACACACAGTTGTTTTTAAAAAAGCCGATATTAATGAATTGCCGAATGATTTCCCTAATGAAAAATTCGACCTAATCTTTTCAAATTTCGGCGGATTGAATTGCCTTTCAGAAATCCGTCTCGAATTGTTCTTTAAAAACGCAGCGGAATTGCTTTCAGAAAACGGTCATCTGGTTTTGGTGATGATGCCGAAAGATACACTTTGGGAACAATTTTATTTTCTGGCGAAAGCCAATTTTAAAAGCGCATTCAGACGAAAAAAAAACGCCGTGATTGCCAATGTCGACGGTGAAAAAGTGCTCACTTATTATTACAATCCGGTGAAAGTCAAAAATCTGTCGGATCATTTTTTTAAACTGGTAAAACTCCATCCGGTTGGATTTTTTGTGCCGCCGTCTTATTTAGAGCCTTTTTTCAAGAACAAGCCCAGATTTATTTCGGCTTTAAGCCAATTGGAAAACGCCATCCAAAACCACCAATCGATCTCAAGATTTTCCGATCATTACTTTATAGCGCTGCAAAAACTATGAGCATTTTACTCACACACGGCTATTATTTATCAGATGATCCGAAGGAACAAAAGATCATGAAACCTTATCCACCGTTGGGTTTGCTTTACATTTCGGGTTATTTGTGGAGCAAAAATATAGCGAATGACGTATTTGACAGCACGTTTTATTCGAAAGAAGCACAATTGGCTTTCATCGTCGAAAAAAAACCTGAAGTTGTTGCCATTTATACGAACCTGATGACGAAAATTGAAGTAGTCAAACTCATAAAAATTTTAAAAACGGAAACATACGGCTTTCCGACAATTATTCTGGGCGGGCCTGATGTCAGTTACAATATAGACAATTACCTCAGCACCGGTGCCGATTTTTTAATCATTGGCGAAGGCGAAGAAACGACATTCGAACTGTATCAGGCGATTCAGAACCAAACCGATCTTTCAGTCGTCAATGGAATCGCTTACCTCGAGAACGAAAACCTGGTCAAGACGTCTGCACGAACGAAATTCCGCGAACTAGACGACTTGCCATTGCCGAACCGCGATGCGATCCCAAACGAAAAATACCTTAAAACCTGGAAAAACAACCACGGCGAAAGCTCGATGACGATTTCGACGCAACGCGGCTGCCCTTATACCTGCAAATGGTGCAGCACTGCGGTTTACGGGCAAAGTTACCGCCGCCGTCCGCCACATCTGGTGGCCCAGGAAATGAAAATGCTGAAAGATAAATACAATCCCGATGCGATTTGGTTTGTTGATGATGTATTTACGATCAGCCACAAATGGCTCACGGCTTTTCATGAAGAAGTCGTTAAGCAAAATGCGCAAATCCGGTTTGAATGCATCACCCGTGCAGAAAGACTAAATGAGGAAATTTTAAAACTGCTTAAAGAAGCCGGCTGTTTCCGGATCTGGATTGGTGCGGAAAGCGGATCGCAGAAAGTCATCGATTTGATGGACCGTCGCGTGGATGTGAACCACGTCAAGAAAATGATCCAGCACACGAATGCACTTGGCATCGAAACCGGAACGTTTGTGATGGTGGGTTATCCGGGCGAAGACGAGAAAGATATTTCGGAAACGATCCAATACCTGAAAGAAGCGAATCCGACGCATTATACGATTACGATTGCTTATCCAATTAAAGGCACTTCCTTATACGATGAAATTGAAAAAGACATTTTGGTGAAACCAAATTGGGAACAATCGACCGATCGCGAGATTGATTTTAAGCGCAATTATCCTCGGAAATATTACGATTATGCGGTTTCGAAAGTCGTGAATGAAGTGGAATTTCACCGGGAATTGAATCGGTCCGATCGCAGTTCGCTCAAAGTATTGAAACTGAAAACAAAATCAATTTTGGCGACGGCCTTAATGACGATCAATAAATAATGAAAATAGAGACGAAACACCTTTATTCATTGACCTTGCTGTATTTTATAGTGAGTTACATCGGTATTTTGCACCATGAATTCTTTATCGATGAGGCGCACCATTGGCTTTTAGCGCGAGATAGCGGTTCGATCGCCGATCTGGTAAAAAACACGCGAATCGAAGGTCACCCTTTGATGTGGAGCGTTTTGCTTTATGCAATCACGCGTTTTACAGCCAATCCGTTTTGGATGCAGTTTTTACACATACTGATTTCGTCGTCGGTCGTCTTTTTATTTTTGCGGAAAGCACCGTTTTCATTTGTTTTCAAGGTCCTTTTCATCTTTGGGTATTTTATCATTTTCGAATTCAACCTGATTAGCCGCAATTATATTTTGGGCATTTTGTTTTTGTTTCTGGCCTGTTCGGTTTTTGAACAGCGCAATCGCAAATTCATTTTGTTGTCTACTTTTTTGGCTCTGGCATCGAATACGCACCTGATGTTTAGCGTGATCGCATTTGCATTGTTTCTGACATTGCTGCTCGAAAATTTTGTAAAGAAGCAATTTTTCAGGAGAGAGTTTCTTATTGGATATTTTATTTTCGGGATCGGATTGTGCGCAATCATCAAACAAATCCAATACACCGATTCCTCGTGGCTCATTGATCCGATCAATTCCATGCCTTTCGGGGAACGATTGGTGAAAGGGTATATCGCATTTTTTAAAGGCCTTGTCACTATTCCGGATTTCAGGACGCTATATTTCTGGAATTCGAATTTTATCGTCAACTTTAACCGTCCGTTGGCCGCGGTGCTGGCTTTGCTGGTTTATTTTCTGCCGCTGCTGCTGTTTTTTAAAAACAAGAAAACGCTTTTTTTTGTCTATACGGCGCTTATTGGGACACAGATTTTCTTCTTTGTCACCCAGCGGGCCGCAACTCGTTTTCACGGGATGACTTACATCATATGGATTGTAGCGCTCTGGATCGAATATTATTACGCTTCTGAATCCTATAAGCTCAAAGATTTCATTCTATCGAAAAAATTGGATTTGCTCAAAAACCCAATCGTCTACACCATTTTAATTATTCAATTCTGCAGCGGAATTTACGCCTACGCGATGGATTTCAAATACCAGTTCACATCTGCAAAAGAAACCGTTGATTATTTAAGAAAAGAACAGCTGTCAGATAAGGAAATCGTCTCGGTAACCTGCGACGGTACTATTGTGAGCGCTTACCTCGAACGAAAAATCTGGTTTTTATGCGACGGCGGTTATGAAAGTTTCTGCCATTGGGATTCGGGTTGTGCCGGAAATATAACATCGGCGAAAGCACTCGTTCTGTTGTCGGATTACATGCTTTCACACGACAATGCGATATTTGTCTCGTATTACCCGTTGTCAAATAAACTGCAGCCGAATGTCTGGCAGCCTTTTAATGATAAAATCCGGTTTCGGTTTTTGAAAAAGTTCGATTGCAACATAGTCGATAAAAGTTACTATTATATATTCGAGGTCTCAACGCAATTGGAAAATCAGATCCACAAACCGTTATCTGTAATCGAAACCAACCCTCTCAATTAATGCTCAACAACAAGAAAATAATCGTCGTGCTTCCCGCGTATAATGCGGCAAAAACCGTAGAGAAAACCTTTGCGGAGATTCCGTTTGACCTTGTAGACGAAGTGATCCTGACCGACGATTCGAGTAAAGACGATACGATTGCTGTTGCGAGAAAAATCGGAATTAATCACATTATCGTCCACGAAAATAACAAAGGTTATGGCGCGAACCAGAAATCGTGCTACAAGAAAGCGCTCGAACTCGGTGCCGACATTATCGTGATGCTGCATCCCGATTACCAATACACGCCGAAACTGATTCCGGCGATGTGCACTTTGGTCGCGAACGATTTATACGATGTCGTTTTGGGTTCGCGCATTTTGAGCAAAGGCGCGCTCAAAGGCGGAATGCCGCTTTACAAATACATTTCAAACCGTATGCTGACGCTGACGCAAAACCTGCTGATGAACCAGAAATTGTCCGAATACCATACCGGCTATCGCTGTTTCGACGCTTCGGTTTTGAGGAAAATCGATTTTGAAAACAACGCCGACGATTTTGTTTTCGATAACGAGATCCTCGCGCAATGCTGTTATATCAAGGCACGCATCGGCGAAATTTCTTGTCCGGCTAAATATTTTGAAGAAGCGTCGTCGATCAATTTCAGGCGCAGCGTGGTTTACGGAATCGGCGTATTGCGGGTTTCAATCAGTTACTTCTTACAGAAAACCGGCCTGTTCCGGTTTGCGATATTTTCAAAATCATGAAAGAATCAACGGTGAAATATTTTGTATTGCTGCCGGTTTTGCTGCTGTGTATTTTCTATATATGGAAAGCGACCAGTTTCCCGGTGCATGATTTCGCCAACTACTATTTCGGCGCGAAATTTTTGGCCGAAAGCCATTTTGCGTCATGGATCTATTTTCCTTATCCTTTCAACAAAGCGATTTCCAATTTGGGTTACGTCAATATTTTTGTGAGTTATGCACCCAACACGCCGTTTCTTGCGTTACTGTTTCTGCCGGTTTCGTTTTTGCCAATGGCCGCTGCGAAACTGGCTTTTAACAGTTTAGGCGTAATCCTGTTTGTCTTTACATTAAAACGCTTTGCGGATTATTATAAAATCAATCTGTTCTTTATTTTATTGGTTCCGATACTGTTTTTCGTCCCGATAAAAAACGAACTGCTGTTCGGGCAAGTGTATTTTCTGCTGTTCTTTTTGTTGGGCGAAGGTTGGCTGGCTTATGAAAAGAAAAGCTATCTGCGAATGTCAATTTTCTTGGCGTTTGCGATTTTCCTCAAGGTTTTTCCGATTTTATTGGTAGCCGTATTCGTGTTCAGGAAACAATGGCGGGCGTTGGGCTATGTCGCAATTTCGTGTGCTATTTTGCTATCGGTTTCGATTGCGTCCGGCGGATTGGACGTTTGGGTTTTCTATCTCAAAAACGTACTTCCGAAAGCATCAAACGGAGAAATTTCCGATGGGTTCGTCGCCAATTACCAATCACTGTTCATGTTCCTCAAACAACTTTTGGTTTTTGACAGCACGCAGAATCCAAACGCAATTTTTAATTCGCCGGTTCTGTTTTACGCCTTAATGCTCGCGGTAAAAATCAAGTTAATTGTAATTGGATTTTATGTAACGCGAAAATCCAACAATTCACTTTATGTATTTTCCTATTGGCTGTTGGTGATGCTCGTGATTTCGCCTTATGGAAGCACTTATGGTTTTATTCTGCTTGTTTTCCCGTTTTTCGCTGTGATAAAAAGCCCAGTTCCGGGAATTCAGAAAATCATTGGCTGCGTTTTGATTTTCGCGGTTTCGAATGTGCCGCTTCCGATATTCCTGTCGTATTCATTTCCGTTTAATTATTTGCGATTGATGGCGTTGGTTTTACTTTTCGCACTTTTTTTAGCGTGGATGTATCACTATATCGAATTTAAGATTTTGGGATTGGCGGTCACGATTCCTTTCATTCTGACTTTAATTTTCAAAAAATACGAATCTACATTATCCAAAAGTTTGCTTGCTAAAGATGCGCCGATCCTGATTTACGATTACACCATTGAAAACAACAGGCTGACTTACTCTTATTGGAATGAAAACGGGGCGAATTCAGCTTCAGTTCCTTTTGAAGCGGGCGATACTGCCGTTGCTAAACTTTATCGGAACCAGATTTACTACAAAGGCAATCGGCTCACTTCAGACCAAAGTAATAAGATTAAACCGGTTGTGATCGATAATGCGACGCTGATTTTCCTCTCCGATGCTGATCGCGGGATTGGATTTTATAACCTGCGGAAAACCAACCTGCGATGAAATCAAAAACTTTAAACCGGATTCAATTCATTTCAAACAACGCGCTGCGGCAGATCCTGGTGTCGGTTTTTAGTATGGCGATTCCGTTTATTGTGATTCATTTCAGTTCGAAGGAAATTTGGGGCTCATTTGTGTCGCCTTTACTTTTTTCGCTTTTGGCGCTTCAGGTGATCAATTGGGGAAACAAGGAATACCTGCTGCGCTATTTTAGTATGGAGCCGAATAAAATCAAGGTTCAGTATGCGGCGAACTTGCTCTCACGGCTTCCGCTGGTTTTTATTTTTTCGACAATCGCCTTATTTTGTTTCCCGTTGAATTTTGGTATTTGGCTTTTCATTTGGCTTTTTGGAAGATATTTGGTCCACTCTGCGGAATCGCTGATCATATATGAGAAACGATTCACGGCTTCCATAATCATAGAATCTATAAGTTTTATTTTATTTTGTCTCGCATTTGCCTGCTTTAAAAATAGTGTGAGCGTACTGTTGATTTTAATTTTATACAGCGGATATCAGTTGCTTAAAGGCATTGGCTATTTTTTATTATTCCGGAATTTGGTCAAATTTGAAAAAATCGAAATCGACTGGGTTTACTTCCAGGAAGCGTTGCCGTTTTTCTTCCTTTCTATTTTAGGTTTCCTGTCTTCGAAAATCGATGTGTATCTGATAGAAAACCTCGGGAATACCGCCGTAACTTCCGATTACCAGATCATCAATAGCCTATTGGTGTTTACGATGTCGCTTTCGGCGTTCATCTATGCGCCATTCACCAAAAACATATACAGGAACACTGAATCGGTTTTCCAAAAAACAAAGAGAACTGTGGCTTTGCTGGGTTTGATCATCGTCCCGGTAGCGTTGGCTGTGATCGCGTTGGTCATGCATTATTTCATACATACTGACTTACCGAAGCTATTTTTCATACCTGCATTTTTTTACGTCTACCCTTCTTTTATTTACGGAGTTGAAATTGTCAACCTGTTTAGATTAAAGCAGGAGAAAAAAGTTGCCTGGTATTCTTTTCTGATTGTCGTCATAAATTCGGCGCTGACTTATTTATTCCTTAAATTTAACTGTGGGATATTGGGAGCGTTAACCGGCGGGTCAATTACGCAAACGACCGCATTCTTTATTTTCAAATCTAAAAAACGATATGAATCGCATAAAATACTTTTATAACAAATTCCAAAGGTTATTCGCGAAACCGCCAAAGCAAATAGAAGCCGATCTGTTTATAAAAAGATTGCGCTGCTCGGTTGTCGGAGATGGTATGCTTCCCGATGGCAACATTTACCTGATGGATTTTGCGATAAGAAATATGCCTCAAAACGGGATTGTGTTTGAAATTGGGAGCTACGGCGGATTATCCACCAATCTAATGCTTCATTTACTTTCAAAGTACAACCGGCAAAACGATTTTTTCGGTTGTGATGCGTGGATTTATGAAGGTTACAACGATAACGGAATCGACGGCAAGAATCACATAGACGGACGAAAAGATATTGAAAGAACAGCTTATACTGACCATATAAAAAATTCATTTATCGCGTCTGCCCGATTGTTGCATCCTAAAAAATTGCCTTTTACGTGCCACACGACCTCGGACGATTTTTTTGAGAAATGGGACAAGAAAGAAGCCCTAACGGATGTTTTTGGAAGACCTTTCCACATTCACAATGAAAAAATAGCGTTCTGTTATATTGACGGCGATCATTCACTCGAACAAACCAGGAAAGATTTTGAAAATGTAAGTTCGAAATTATTGCGAAACGGATTTGTCCTTATCGACGACTCGGCAAAGCATCTTCCCTACGGGAGCGCTAAATTTGTTAAGGAAGTTCTCAAAAACCCCGATTTTAAACTGGTCGACGCAAATCCCAACTATCTGTTCCAAAAAATAAAATAAAATGCTGCAAAATAAAACCATCATATTCAATCCGCGAAGCGCCAACGGCAAGCACCGGATCCCAAATTCGATCCTGCAGGTTGGTGCGTCGATTCATGGAAAATACGAGTATGTCTTTGTTGACGGAAACCTCGAGGAAAATCCTTGGAAAACAATTGAGAGCTACTTAAAAACAGGTGAATTTAAATATTTCGGCTCTACCGTCATGCCGGGCCCGCAATTGCGGCAGGCGATTCCGTTTACGAAGAAAATTAAGGAACAATTTCCTGAAACGATTGTGATTTGGGGCGGCTATTTCGCTTCGAACCAATACAAGACGGCGCTGAATTCGGGTGTGGTGGATTATGTGATCAACGGTCCCGGCGACAATACTTTTCCGGAATTGATTAAAGCTTTGGAAGCGAATGAAAGCGAGAGTTTGGTATTGATCAAAAACCTGATTTACAAGGATTCCAAAGGCGAGATTATGCGCACTGCTGTGGAAGCGTTGCTCGATCAGGACAAACTGCCGAAATTCCCGTACGATTACCTCGATTCGTTTTATCCGGTTCGCAATTACCTCGCGAAAACGTTCATGGGCAACAAGACGTTGTCGTATCATTCGAGCATGGGCTGCCCGTTTTCGTGCTCTTTTTGTGCGGTCGTGCCGATTTACAACGCCAAATGGAAAGGCATGTCGGCGGCGCGGATTTATGAAGACGTGAAATATTTCAAGGATAAATATGGCATCGATGCGGTGGAATTCCACGACAACAATTTCTTCACTTCGAAAAAACGCGTACTCGAATTTTCCGAGCTGATCATGAACGACAACATCAGTTATTGGGGCGAAGGCCGTATTGACACGATCAATATGTATTCTGACGATGATCTCAAATTGATGCGCAAGGCGGGCTGCAAGATGATTTTCCTCGGTGCGGAAACTGGGAACGACGCCGTGTTGAAACAGATGAACAAAGGTGGCACGCAAACCGGGCAGATGATCAAGGATTTTGTACTTCGGATGAAAAACGCCGACATCATCCCGGAATTGTCGTTCGTACTCGGAATGCCCGCGAAAACCGAAAAAGAAGTCTACGACCAGATTTTGTGGGACATCAACTTTATCAAGGAAATCAAAGCGATAAATCCCAATGCGGAAATCATTATATACTTGTTCAGCCCGGTTCCAACCGAAGGTTCCGATTTGTACAAGCAGATTTTAGATGCCGGATTTTCTTTTCCGCAAACGCTTGACGAATGGATTTCACCAAGCTGGGAAAATTTCGATTTGCGAAAAAATCCGCTCACGCCTTGGCTCAAACCATATATGATCGATACGATCCGAAATTTCGAAACGGTTTTGAACGGTTATTATCCAACAGTTTCCGATTTCAGGATTCGCGGAATCAAAAAACAATTGCTGCAGGGCATTTCCGGGCTTCGGTACAAATCGGGATTTTACCATTATCCTTATGAGATCAAGGCGTTGCATAAATTCTGGAAATACAGGCAACCGGAAATCGAGGGATTTTATTCGGAGTAAATCATATGAAAGCAGTCATCAAACGCATTATTTCGCCATTGCTGCAACGAGCCAGCCGCGTCTATTTGGCGAAAGCCAGACGGTATTCGTATAAAAACATTTCTGTTTTGGTAGAGCCAACGGTTTTTCCGCCATTTCTTACGATCAGCACGAAATTGCTTTTGGAGTTTGTAGAAACGCTTCCGTTGAAAGGCAAAACTTTTTTAGAACTGGGTTGCGGCTGCGGCATCATTTCGATCTTGGCCGCACAAAAAAATGCTTTGGTCACTTCAACAGATATTAATGATGTTGCTTTGAATGCTTTACGGAAAAATGCAGCCGAAAATGGGGTTTCACTCGAAATTTTACATTCGGATTTGTTTGAAAATTTGGGAAACAGGGCATTTGATTGCATCGTCATCAATCCGCCATATTATCCAAAAACACCAAAAACCATTGGCGAGAATGCCTGGTTTTGCGGGGAAAATTTTGAGTACTTTGAAAATCTTTTCAAGCAACTTCCTGGTTTTCTACATTCAAAAAATGCAACTTACATGATCTTATCGGAAGATTGTGAGATCGAAAAAATAAAAGCCATCGCATTAAAAAATGAGGTGGCTTTTGAATGGATTTCTGAGCAAAAAGTGCTTGCCGAGAAAAATTTTATCTTCAGGATTACGAAATTATAACTTCTTTGTGGATTCGCGCTGGCGCAATTCGGTTTTGATCACTGTGGTTTTAAACGTGTAATTTTCGTCTTTGCTTTCCAATTTTTTGATGAGTAAATCGGCTGCAGCCTCGCCAATTTCCGGACCATGTTGGCTGATCGTTGTCAAGCTTGGCGTTAATCTCTTCGACCAGACACCATCGGCAATCCCAATAATCGAAAGTTCTTCGGGAATTTTATAGCCTTTTTTGAGTGCGGCCTTGATTCCCATTGTAGATGCATGTTCGTCAATCGCTAAAATTCCGTCAAATTTTTGGCTTTCGAAAAGCTTTTGCAATTGGATGTCAAAGTCTTCAGAATTGTTTGCACGGACGATCAGATCACGGTTGATTGAAATTCCGTTGTCTGTCAATGCTTTTTCATAACCTTCGGCCCGCAGTTTTCCAACGCTTAAATCGTCAATCGCAGAAAGAAATGCGATATTTTTGCAATTGGTTTTGATCAAATGATTTGTCGCATTTACAACCGAATCGAAATCATCTACGACTACTTTATCGCAGGCCACTTCATCCGAAATCCGGTCAAACATTACAATTGGCGTTCCGTCGCTGATAATTTCTTTGAAATGGCTGAATTCTCCTAGCTTCTGCGCTTCTTCGGAAATTGACAATATAAAACCGTCAATGGTCCCGTTGCTAAGCATTTCAAGCGTATGGATTTCTTTTTCGAGCGATTCATTTGAAATGCAGGTCAGTACGTTATAGCCTTTTTCTTCGGCTAATTTTTCAATTCCGCTAAATACTTTAGCAAAAAACGGGTTAAGGATATTTGGAATGATGACTCCAATGGTTTTTGTTTTCCTGTTTTTGAGGTTGAGCCCGATAATATTTGGCTTATAATTTTTGAGCTTTGCGTATTCCTGGACTTTTATTTTGGTTGGTTCACTAATTTCCGGACTGTCGTTCAGCGCTTTAGACACCGTTGAAACCGATACATTCAGTTCTTTTGCAATTTGCTTTAAGGTCGCTTTTTCTTTCATTAGGTCTTATTTTGTGAATGTAAATTGTATAAAGAAACTGTGAAATTATAGAATTAAACTAAATAATTAATAACCAATCTTTACAAAACCAATAATTTCAAAACCAAAAGGCCAAATAATTCGAATATGATTTTTGGTAACTGGTTATTAACGAACACAAATATAATCATTATCAACAACAACCAAAAAATTGTATGATTATTAACCTTTAAATGTTTAATTATGAAAAACACAGTAAACGTTCATGAAGTGAATCCGGCATTTACGGACAGACGAAGCTTCCTGAAAATCAGCGGTCTTGGCGTCGTAGGCGCGGGACTATTAATGGCCGTAGGCTGTAGCGACGACGACGACGCAACCGGCCCGGTCGTAGACGATCAATTGCCTGGCGTAAGAAATGGAATTTTTGATCTTGGGGCAGGTGATTTAGGAATTCTTTCCTATGCCTACGCTCTTGAGCAACTTGAAGCAGACTTCTACACCAAAGTTGTAAATGCAACAGGATTTGCATCGACTTTTAATTCTACCGAACAAGCTGTACTTACAGATTTGTACAAACACGAATTAATCCACAGGGATTTCTTTAAAGCTGCCATTACAGGAGCGCTAACAGCAGCAGGGCTTGACCCGAGCGCACGTTTGCTGCCAACTTTAGAATTCAAATACGGAACGTTGAATTTCAGCAACCGCGACCAGGTTTTAGCGACTTCAAAAGCTTTGGAAGATACTGGCGTAGCAGCATACAACGGTGCGGGAAGGTATATTACCAATCCTGATTATTTATTATTGGCAGGAAAAATTGTATCTGTTGAGGCAAGACATGCTTCTGCTATCAGAAGTTTGATCCGTCCTGACTCTGCAGATTTTGCAGGAGATGATATTGTTGCTCCTTCAAACGGACTTGACGCTGCAAAAAAACCTTCAGCGATCATTCCGGTAGCTGCCGGATTTATCAGTACGCAATTTACAGCACAATTTTTACCATAATTTATAACCATAAAAAAGCATCATCATGAATATAATAAAATTTTTAGAAGCTTTTACCAGCGAAACTCTGACTACTGGTACAAGCTCAAGAAGAGAAAGTTTTAGCCAGTTTGGAAAATTTGGTAAAAATATGGCATTGGCTGCAATTCCGTTTGGACTTGCCGCTGTAAGTTCTAAAGCATTTGCTAACGATATCGGGCCAACGCCTGCAACACCAGTTGGAGCATTGCAATTTGCGCTGACTTTGGAATACCTTGAAAACGAATTTTATGCAAAAGGTTTGGCATCGGGAGTTATTCCAGGAGGCGGAAGAGATGAAAAAGTTTTTAGGCAGATTGCAAAACATGAAGCATCACACGTTACCTTTTTGATTAATGGTTTAGGTGGCCCGGGAGCAGCGAACGTTCCTGCAAAACCAACATTTGACTTCACCGTTGGCGGTGCTTTTGATCCATTTAATGAAAATGGTATTGGCGCGACAACAGCTTATCAGCAATTTCTTGCTTTGGCCCAGGCGTTTGAAGATACCGGCGTTAGAGCATATAAAGGACAGGCAGGAAATTTAATTTCTGAACCACAGCTTTTAGAATACGCGCTGCAAATTCACTCTGTTGAAGCGAGACATGCTTCTGAAGTGAGAAGAATTCGCGGATTGAAAGGTTGGATTACAGGCATCGAAAGAGGAGCCGGTATGCCAGACGCTACGCAAGCAGTTTACAATGGAGAAAATGTAACTCTTCAGGCTGGTTTTAACACTGCGACACAATTTGGTCCTGGTGCCGGAACAGAAGCCTATGACGAACCTTTGAACACGCAACAAGTTGTAGATATTGCCAATTTATTCATCGTATAATACATACGTCTCATAAATTAGAAAGCCATCTTTATAAGGTGGCTTTTTTTGTGTTTATTTGTGATGATTTTCAGCACTTAAAATAATCTTTTATAGACGTTTGCATTTAAAATAATTATTTGTACTTTTGCAACCCCTTTATTGGGGATGGAATGTTTAATTAAAATAATATTATGGACGCATTAAGCTACAAGACACAATCAGCAAGCAAAGCCACAGTTACAAAAGAGTGGATCGTTGTTGATGCCGAAGGTCATAACTTAGGACGTCTTGCTTCAAAGGTCGCAATGATCTTGAGAGGCAAGTACAAGCCGAGTTATACACCACACGTCGACTGTGGAGATAACGTAATTGTTATCAACTCAGAAAAAATCAACCTTACAGGAACCAAAATGGACGACAAGATCTACATGCGTCACACCGGTTACCCAGGAG
>Ga0247805_1000701_pt1 | contig 16955 bp, 16 predicted proteins | sample UWRJL044104R1_FD_180930 | JGI IMG/M metagenome (GOLD analysis project Ga0247805, IMG submission 180930) | Plant litter microbial communities from Arlington Agricultural Research Station in Wisconsin, United States - UWRJ-L044-104R-1 | ecosystem: Environmental > Terrestrial > Plant litter >... | reverse complement strand
ATCACCATTATACGTTCTATTAAAACCTGGAATGTATAAGTTTTCGAAATTAGCTGGCTGTTTGTTAGATATCAATCGGTTGAATCGAAGGCTGAATCCTAGAAATACATTGTTGAATACTTTGGCTTTCATTCCGGCAACTACTTCAATCCAGCTTGCCGTTAAACCATTGTATTTTTGTCCTTCGGCAATAGGTGGAACTTCTCCAAAATACGGATTAGAATTGTAAATTTTATAGCTATTTAATTCCTGATTAAAAGTACTAAAACCGTAACGCAAACCTATCGAAATGATGTTTTCCATATCCAGCCAGTTTTCGTAACCATTATAATCAAAACCTGCTTTTATGTACGAACCTTTAGTTGTAAAATTCAAACGTGTATCATCGGTAGTTTTATTTTCGTTTCCTAGTTCTACTGCAAAATAGCGTCTTTTGTCCAAACGATAATCACCTACAAGTTCCAGTCCTTTGTAGTCTTTGTCATAAATGCTTCGACTTAATTTATACAAATCGATACCCACACGCACACCATATCGGTTGGTTTTTATTGGAACAAAAACAGAATCCGTTTTTGGATCTACTTTTGGCTGGGTAGCCACAACAGCTTTTTTTGCTACAATGCTTGTAGTAGTGGAGTCCTTTGTAACTACAGGAGTCTTAATGTCTTGTGCATTTGCAAAAAACAAAGATAAAAAGAGGCAACTACTAATAAAATATTTCAAGATGTGTTTCATTTTCGTTAGCTATAATATAGTTTTTAACTGCAACATGTCGCATCCATTTGGTATCAGGAACTGCGGCATCTGTATGTACAAAAGGGTCGAATGCGTTTAAAGTATAATTGGTTTTAAATCCACACGCTCGGGAAACAAAGGTGTTTTCTCTGCTATAATTGAACTGAATCACATCTTCGTTTGGTAGAGAAGCCTGATTTGTACTGCCAAAATTCAAGATAAAACGAAAAGTTGTGGTGTCTACATCTGCTTTTAAAGGAATAGAAACTGTAGTTCCGTTTATTAATGTACTTCCATTGAAAGAAACTGCATTTTCCATTCCGTCAGCAATGATGGTTAAGTTTGTTGCATTTTTTTCTACAGCAGAATTGTTGAAATCATAAAACGTAATTACTAATCGAGGCGTGGTGACAGTACTACCATCACAGATATCGTCTTTCTCACAACTAGAAAAAGAGAAACAGATCATTAATAAAAGCAGTATCGTTTTTTTCATATATTTTTAAGTGATTAGTGATTAGTAAATAGTAATTAGCATAGTAACTAATGAGTATTTACTAATCACTAGTTACTAATTATCTTCTTTCTAACAGCACTACATTTTCCACATGATGCGTTTGCGGAAACATATCTACAGGACGCACTTTAGTTACTTTGTATTTTTCGTCCATTAAAGCCAAATCACGCGCTTGTGTAGCCGAATTACAACTTACATATACTACTTTTTCAGGAGCAATTTTCATAATTTGTTCAATTACGTCTTTGTGCATTCCATCACGTGGTGGATCAGTTATAATTACGTCTGGTTGACCGTGTTGTGCAATAAAAGCATCGTTGAAAACGACTTTCATGTCTCCAACAAAGAACTCACAATTGTCAATGTTATTGCGTTCGGCATTGGCCTTAGCATCTTTGATAGCATCAGGAACACTTTCGACACCAATTACTTTTTTTGCTTTTTTAGAAACAAACTGAGCAATGGTTCCTGTTCCAGTGTATAAATCGTAAACGGTTTCGTTTCCTGTTAATCCAGCAAAATCTCTCGTTATTTTGTATAATTCGTAAGCTTGATCAGAGTTGGTTTGGTAAAACGATTTGGCATTAATGCTAAATTTTAAACCTTCCATTTCTTCTAAAATGTAATCACGGCCTTTGTACAATTTAATGTCCTGGTCGTAAAGCGTATCATTCGCCTTATTGTTCACTACATATTGCAACGAAGTAATTTGAGGGAATTTGGCATAAAGATGATCTAATAATAATTCTCTGCTGGCTTTATCATTTTCGAAAAATTGAATCAAAAGCATGATTTCACCTGTTGAAGCCGTACGTAACATCAAGGTTCTTAACAAACCAGAATGTTCTCTCGGATTGAAAAAAGATAAGTTATTAGCGTTAGCAAAATCACGAACTTCATTTCTAATAGCGTTCGAAGGATCTTCCTGTAAATGACATTTTTTGATGTCCAGGATTTTGTCCCACATTTTTGGAATATGGAAACCAAGAGCATTTCTATTTCCTAAATCTTCATCGCTTCCAATTTCAGCTTCTGTTAACCAACGGCTGTTAGAAAACGAAAATTCCATTTTATTTCTGTAGAAAAACTTTTTCTCCGAACCTAAAATCGGGTCGAATTCAGGAAGTTCAATTTTTCCAATTCGCTGCAAGTGATTTTTAACCTCGTTGTGTTTGTAAAACAACTGTTGTTCGTAGTTCATGTTTTGCCATTTGCAACCCCCACAAACTCCAAAATGATCGCAAATAGGATCTACACGATGCTCTGAATATTCATGAAATTTCACTGCTTTTCCCTCGTAATAGGCCTTGCGTTTCTTGAAAGTTTGTACGTCAACCACATCACCCGGAACCACATTCGGAATAAACACTACTTTTCCATCGGGAGCCTTTGCTACCGAAACGCCTTTTGCACCTGCATCAAGGACTTTTATCTGATGAAAGACAACTTTGTCTGTATTTTTTCTACCCATGGCGCAAAAATAAGTGTTTGTTGTCTTTTATGAATTCAAATTGGGAAATATTTTTAAAAAGTGTTGATTTTTATTAATTCTAAGGCTTTTCTCTACCCACAAACTTTCCTTTTCCTAATAAAAAAGCAATAGCTTTTGGAATATTTCTATCGATGCTTTCTTCTGTTTTTAAATGTGAAATGTAGCGGATAATTTCATGCTGTAATGAAGGACGTAAATTTTGGAAGACAGTATTGGCTGCTGCATTTTCGTTTAAAGCGTGTAATAATTTAGGATGAATAGGGATTTCTCTTTTTGCTGGGTCATAATCAATACTTATTTCTATTTGTTCTCCAATTCGTTTAGGAGAATTTTTAAGCATTTTGGTATTGATGTACAAGCGCCATTCGCCTTTAAATTTCATTAAAGTTTGGGTATAAGGAATAGAGTTGACAGTGCCTTTGACAGGAATAGGACCTTTGGATTTTGCTGCTTTTTCAAAAATGTGTTGTAAAATTTCATCAGGAACAAAAACGAAAGGATTAATACCTATAATTTCAATGGTACCCGAAAATGTATAGCTTGTTTCCAGTGTCATAAAGCAGGTTTTATCTATTTGCTAAATTAGGAAATTGGCAGCGAAGTTGGTTAATAAAAAAACCTCGCTTCCACACATAATGAGGAAAATGAGGTTTGAATACATAAGTTTTTAAAATAACCTTTATTATTTTTATTTGTGCTTTTCAACAATCCCATTTACTAAAGAGTTAAAACTGTACATAGGAAAATCGTCATTTATGACTTCTCCTTTTTTGTCAATAACAATGTAATGTGGTATACCATTGAATTTAAATAGCTGACGTAAATAATTATAATCATCTGAAGGTAAACGATAAATTATTTCTAGTTCCTGTTCTTTGACAAATTTATTATATGTTTCAAGGGGAGATAAACTTTCGTCAGAAATAAAAACAAATTCGAAGTCTTCATTGCCTTTGTATTCTTTTCTCTTTTCTTTCATTTGTTTAATAGTTGATACACATGGACTGCAACTTGTTGCCCAAAAGTCTACAAAAAGAATTTTTCCTTTATGGTTTTTTATGATATTTTTAAAAATTTCTGTTGGTTTACCATCAGGTAATGTATTCTGTATAGCAGTAGCAGTAATATTTATATTACGATTTAAATTGTCGTTTAATAAATTATTTTGTAAAGAGTTAATAGGGAATTGTTTGTTTACAATTCTTTGACCTTCTTTTTTTAAAAATGGATTTGTAATATCTTTTTGTAATTCGTTCCAATAACTATGTGCATTTTCTGAATTACTTCTTTTAATATCGTAATCGAGTGCTCTTACTTTAATTATTTCGTAAACCAGATTTTTATCCAAACGAAATACATTTTTGACAACTGAATCCCGTAGTTGCCATTTTTCCATAGTTATTTTTTCAGCTCTTGGTGTATTTATAAATGGATCAACATATTTTTTAGAATAGGTTTTATATGCATTTTTATATGTTTCACTATATTGGTTGTTAAATTCTGTAACTTCGGCTATGGATTTAAAAATCTTATTTTTTAGGTCTTTTTCTAAAGCTTTGTCTTTGTCAGTGATTATAATTTTCTCTGTTTCTAAATATTGCTCAAAAGTTTTTTCTGGTATGAAGCTAGTAACTCTTGATTTGGGATGAATTGAAATAGGCTTTGAATATTCTAATCGATTGACAAAAGTTGAAAAATTATTTAAGGTTAAAAGACTTTGATCATTTAAATTGAATTTTTGTAAAAAGTCAAAATAATCATTTTCTACTGGTATTTTTAAAACTGTATTGGTAGTGTCTTGTTTGGCGTAATAATGTCTATCCATGACAAAATCAAACAAATGATTAGCATGCTCTAAATCAATCTGATTTTTTAATAAAATCTTTGCTTTATCAGAGATGGGATTGTTTTTTAGATAGGAAGCTAAATTTTCTAAGTTTTTTTGATAGACAACAGTTTCCTCTTCTTTAAAAGTCTGCGGAGCCATTGTTTTTCTTTTTTTATCGAATGATTTGTAATCAAATGAATTTTCGTTGAACTTCATTAAATCTTCATTTGTTTTTGCCAGAGGACCTTTGAATGTTATATCCTTAAAATTATGGAGTGTTTTTCGCATTCTGTCAGCGTATAAAAATTCATTCCAATCTAATATCATAGCCAAGGTTTGTTCAGGCTCTAGGTAAAACTTAACAGGTTTATTTTTAAAAATCACATAAGAATAAGAAGGATTTGTTAGCGGAATATCAGCTTCAAAACGACCATCAGGATGAACTTCAATAACTACAGGGTAATCTTCTCTTGTAACATCATTGCGAGTGTAGACAATTCCGGTTTTAAAGCCTAATCGAACATCGTAACCCTTTATATATCCGACTAATCTGCCGGTTGATTTGTTAAAAAAGTCTTTAGAATTGAAATTTGCTAATGGTTTTTTAGTTGACTTTTTAAGTTCATTATCAATCCATTTTGAAACATGTTGAGGGATTTCTTGAGATTTATTTGCTTGTAAAGTTCCTTCTAATAGTGATATTCCAAAAATTTCATTATTGAAATCAATTTTTTTTACATTTTCATTTAAAGGAGGAAATAATAAGACAACGATGTTTTCGCCAGATGCAGGCATCGTTATTTTATCACCTAAATTAAAACCTTCTACATCTACAATATTTAGTTTTGTATCGTTATCCAATTGAATGAAAACATCTTTTTCAAACATTACCCACCAATTTGGTATGAACTTATTATGAATATGTATTCTTGTAGCATCTTTGTTGAGTTCAATTTTAGAAATATGTCTTATTCCACTACTGGAAACTTCGAAAGTTGGATTTTCAATAATTCGTTGAGCAAAAGCCTTTGAACCTAATAGTATCAAAAAGATTAAAATGGTGATTTTTTTCATGGTGGTTGGTTTAATGATAGATTTCAAATGTATAAATAAAAAGCTACAATTAAGCAAGGTGTGTTTTAATTTATTAAATGTATTTCTTGCTTATGGTGTTTTATGATGTTATTAAAATTCAATTTTTAGAAAAAGAGTAAAAGAAATTCCAAAACATAAAAAAACCTCGCTTTCACTCATAATGAGGAAAACGAGGTTTGTTATTTTTAAAAGATCATTATTTCAATCTTTCAATTTTTTAATCTTTCAATAAAAAATTATAAATCTGATTTTAAAACAGCTCCGTTACTAGCATTGGTTACTAGAGAACGGTATTGTCCTAACCATCTTGAAGTCAATTCTTTTTTAAGAGGAACAAATTCAGCTCTTCTTTTAGCAATTTCTTCATCCGTTAAGTTTACAGATAAAATGTACTGATCTACATCAATATGGATTTCGTCTCCGTCTTTTACCAAACCAATCATTCCGCCTTCAGCAGCTTCAGGAGAAACGTGACCAATTGAAGCTCCACGAGTTGCACCACTAAAACGACCATCGGTAATTAATGCCACTGAATTTCCAAGTCCCATTCCCATAATTAATGAAGTAGGAGCGAGCATTTCCTGCATTCCTGGACCACCTTTTGGACCTTCATATCTAATAACAACCACATTTCCAGCTTTTACTTTTCCTCCAAGAATTCCTTCTATAGCTTCTGGTTGTCCGTCAAAACATACGGCAGTTCCAGTAAAAACTCGATCTCCGGTAATTCCAGCCGTTTTAATAACAGCTCCTTGCTCAGCTAAATTTCCGTACAAAACAGCTAAACCACCAACCTGAGAATACGGATTGTCTATAGTGTGAATAATATTAGTGTCTTTGATGTAAGCATCTTTGATTTTCTCTAAAATGGTTTCACCTGTAATAGTAAGATTGTCTAACAAAATATCGTCACCTCTTTTAGTCATTTCTTTCATTACTGCATTTACACCTCCGGCAGTATTGATATCTTCCATGTGAACGGTTGATAAACTTGGGGAAATTTTAGCAATATGAGAAACTCTTTTTGAGATTTTATTGATGTCTTCTAAGTTAAAATCAACATTAGCTTCTTTAGCAATAGCCAACATGTGTAAAACAGTATTCGAACTTCCACCCATTGCCATATCTACAGCAAAAGCATTTCTTACTGCATTTTCGTTCAGAATGTTTTTTAGTTTGAATTTTTCAGTTTGCGCACTGTCTTTTGCAATTTCGCAAATTCTTCTTGCTGCTTGTCTGTATAATTCTTCACGCTCTTTAGTCAAAGCCAGGATAGTTCCGTTTCCAGGAAGTGCAATTCCCATAGCTTCCATTAAAGTATTCATTGAGTTTGCTGTAAACATTCCTGAACAACTTCCTCCACTAGGACAAGCGTTACACTCAATATCTTTTAATTCTTCATCGGTTATTTCACCTAGTTCGTGTTTTCCAACAGCTTCAAAAGCCGTAGCCAAATCAATAGGCACACCATCCTTAGTATGTCCTTTTTTCATTGGTCCACCACTAACAAAAATGGTTGGAACATCAACTCTTAGTGCTCCCATGATCATTCCGGGAACAATTTTATCACAGTTAGGAATAGCAATCATAGCATCTAACTTGTGTGCATTCATTACGGTTTCTATAGAGTTTGCAATAATTTCTCTCGAAGGCAAAGAAAAAAGCATTCCATCATGACCCATTGCAATACCATCATCTACACCAATAGTGTTGAATTCAAACGGCACGCAACCATTCGCTTTAATCTCTTCTTTGATTACTCGGGATACTCTGTCCAGGAAAAAGTGTCCAGGAATAATTTCGATATAAGAATTGGCAACTCCAATAAATGGTTTTTCAAAATCTTCATCAACTAATCCTGTTGCTCTAAACAATGATCTATGCGGAGTTCTTTGATGTCCTTTTTTTACTTCATCACTTCTCATAATAAACTAGGTTTTTATATACTTTTTAAAATTTGTATGATTATTTTTTTTTTCAGCGCCAAAGATAAGTAATCTTTTTAGGTTTAAGTATTGCCAATGCTGGAAAACCAAAGAGAATATTCAGTCTAAATTAGGTTTCATAATTTTTTAAAGAATACTACTATGATAAATTGAAGTGCTGTTTTATCTTTGCTTTAAAAGTCTTAAAAAATGAAAATGGTTTCCAAAAATAGAGTGCTGTTAGCTAATGTCTTAATTGTTTTTTGTGCTATCATTTTTAGTTGTGGAAAAAGTGATGAAAAAAGAACTTTATTTTCCTATCGAGCCATAAATGATAAAGACACTGCCTTACTTCGATATACCCAATTAGAGGACAATCGGTTTTTTGGACAATATGAAATTATATACGGAGGATCCAGAAAAGATTCGGGAGAGATTCGTGGAATTATTTCTGGTGATACACTCAAAGGAAGTTTTTATTACAGTTCTTACGGAGGAGGAGTTTTAAAAAGATGTCCTGTTGCTTTGTTGAAACGAGAAAATAAATGGGTTTTAGGCAAAGGTGTAATTTCAGTCTACATGGGAATTCCCTCTTATTTAAAAACAGAACCTATTGATTATTCTAATCCCAAATTTATATTTGAAGAAGTAAAGAAATAAGTAAACAAAATAAAAATCCGTTCTGATAAGCTATCGGAACGGATTTTCTGTTTTTAGTCTACAGCAATCAAAGAATCAGCGAATGTTTCTTCTAAATGTTGGTTGTACGCTTTCATATCTTTTTCAATATTGGCATTTTTTTCCACATCATGAAAATGATAACTTTTTAGCGGAGTCATTCCAGTAAAGGCATTCATTCGGTGGAAACCAAAAAATGGTCCTTCGTCAACTGATTTTTGATCGAAAAATTCTCCGGGAAGCGTAAAAGCAGTTGCAGGCGCATTCCAGGTTGTGGTAAGCATGTATTTTTTGCCGTGCATTGTTCCGCCAGTTCCATAATTAATTTCCGGATTAGCCGATTTTCTTCCGTCGCTGCGATAAATTCCTTTATTATGCCCAGCAGTAAAAACTTCGTCAATGTATTTTTTGAAATTGTAAGGCAATTGAAACCACCAAACAGGCGTATGGTAAATAATAACATCTGCCCAGGCAAATTTACTCACTTCTTCTTCAGCCAAATAGCCATTTTGTATGGTAGTGGTTTGAATACTAATTTCTTCAGATTGCCCGAAGAATTTTTCAGTTGTTTGAGCAATCGTATTATTGAATAATCCGCCTGAATGGCCGAAATTTTGTCCTGCATTAATGATAAATATCTTTTTCATGAGTTGTATCTTTTTTTGTTGATACAAAGTTAAGACGATTATATGTATTATTAAAATAATATAATTTATACATTTGTATTATAAATATAATAGTTATGGTCAATTTAGAGTGGTATCGTACTTTTAAAGCAATCTATAAAACAGGAACACTTACCAGTGCTGCCGATGCTTTGTTTATTTCTCAGCCAGGAGTGAGTTTGCATTTAAGTTCATTAGAAAGTTATGTTGGTTATAAACTTTTTGATCGAACAGGACGTAAAATGATTCCCACTGAAAGAGGTAAAATTTTATACAACGCTATTGCCGAAGGCTTGAAAATCCTTGAAGATGCTGAGAAAAATTTCCAACGCAGTACTGAAAAACATACGCCAACAATTAGTATCGGTATGTGTTTTGAGACTTTCCAAATCACATTAGAACAATACATTTCGACTTTGCCGTTTAATGTCATTATTCGTTTTGGTGAATATCCCGAAATGCTGGAAAATTTAGATAAAGGAATTTTAGATTTGGTGATTTCTCCACAAAAAGGAAATTATCCTGCCATTGCTTATGAGCCTTTTTCATCAGAAACCATTGTTTTGGTTGGAGGAAGCGAAGTTGATGCTTCAGAATTTCAGCAATTGGTAAAACAAAAAAAATACAAAGCAGCCGAGAATTATTTAAAAAACCAAAAATGGTATGGAACAACGGGAGATATGGAACATCTTTTCCGTTTTTGGCAACTTAATTTTGGTAATTTCCCTGATTTTAGACCCAATTATATTGTACCTAATATTAATTCGATTGTTCGCTGTTTGAGTAATGCCAATGGATTGGCTATCATTCCTAATTTTTTATGCAAAAAAGAAGTAGAAAGTGGTACAGTAAAATTGATTTGGGAAGGACATAAAAAGTTAGAAAATACACTTTATTTTGCCCATAGAAAAAACACCGCTTACGAGAAAGAACTCAATTTAATCAAGGATTTATTTAAGAAGGTGATGTTGTAAATTCAACACAAACAATTCTAAATTATTTGTGTTGATTTTTAGTATAGATTATTGTTTTGATGAAAAATTATCAAAAATGTCAGTTCGAGTGTTTTTTGCGTAATGTAATGAAGCGAAAAATGTATCGAGAACCGTTTTTTATTCTAATTTTCGAAAATTAGAATTCTACCATAAATGATGTACTTCTTTTTTGATGTAATGATTATAAATTTCGTTCATAGCCGCAATTTTTTCAGGAGTTAGTGCAGGTAAATCTAAGGTTGAAAGATTCGATAATACATGACTTTCAGTTGAAGCGCCAGGAATAATACAACTTACTTCCGGGAAACTCAAAATCCATTGTAGTGCGATGGGAGCGAGGTTTTGAACTTCAGGAAATAACTCTTTTAATTTATTTACAGCAATTAAACCCAATTCGTAATTAACCCCAGAGAAAGTTTCACCTTTATCAAATGCAGCACCTTCGCGATTAAAAAAGCGGTGATCTTTAGAGTCAAAAATAGATTTTTCAGAGAATTTCCCAGTTAACAATCCGCTAGCCAATGGAACACGGGCAATAATTCCAATATCTTTTTTCTTAGCTTCTTTAAAGAATAATTCCGAAGGACGTTGTCTAAAAAGATTGAAAATAATTTGAACTGAAGTTACATTTGGAAATTCAATTGCTTTCAATCCTTCTTCCACTTTTTCGACACTAACTCCTAAATTATGAATTTTCCCTTCTTGTTTTAATTTGTCAAAAAGTTCAAAAATTTCAGGACGATAAAAAACTTCAGTAGGAGGACAGTGTAGCTGAATTAAATCGATAGTGTCAACTTGCAGCCGTTTCAAACTGTCTTCGACATATTTTTGTAAAACCTTAGGCTGATAACCTTCATTAACATGTGGATTGATATGACGTCCACATTTGGTTGCCACATAAATGCGTTCCGAACGGGAACGAATCAATCGGCCCACCGCTTTTTCGCTCAAACCGTTTTCATAAACATCGGCAGTGTCAATAAAATTGATGCCTTTGTCTATTGCTGCGTTTAAAAGTTCATCGGCAGTTGTATCATTAAATGGAGATCCCCATTTTCCGCCTACTTGCCAGGTGCCAAGAGCGATTTCGGATATTTCAAAGTTGGTTTTTCCTAATTTTCGATAGTTCATTTTCTTTATTTTATAGATTGTTTATAGTGAGTTGAATAGCTTTTTCAATTAGTGGACTCATAATTTCATAACCCGCTGTATTCGGATGCACTCGATCTTCTGAAAAATCGTCTTTTAAACCTTTTTGATCATTAACCATTGCCGAATAATAATTGACAAACGCAATTTTATTGGCAATAGCATAATTTTCTAGCAGCTGATTTAATTCAATAATTCGTTCCGCTGGTTTTTCTTTTGGATTCCAATAGAAAAAATTAGCAGGCAAAACCGAACAAAGAATCACTTTGATATGATGAGCACGAGCCAGTTCTATCATCGAAAAAATATTATTGGTAATCATTTTTGTCGTTGCTGTTCCTGTGTTTCCCGCAATGTCATTTCCACCAGCTAAAATAATAACTATTTTAGGTTTTAATTCAATCACATCGGCTCTAAAACGAAGTAACATTTGTGGAGTGGTTTGTCCGCTAATTCCACGATTGATATAGGATTTATTTTCAGAAAAAAACGAATGTTTGTTGGTCCAAAATTCAGTTATCGAATCGCCTAAAAAAACCACTCTGTTTTCATCAGGTTCAGGAAGAGGAAGCATTGCATTATCTTGTTGGTATTTGGATAAATAAGGCCAATCTTGCATTGGTAAACTTCCTTTCATAAACTTGTTTTTTTTGAGATGCTGAACACGTTAAAAACAAAACTAATAAAAATAATTTTGAAGTTCATTCTTAAGTTATTCTTGTTTCAGAAGAATTTGTTTGTTCTGAAGCGTTTTTTTGTATATTTGGTTTACCCCCAAATAGTTAGTTTATGAAATTTTATGAAAAATTATCTTCAATTCCTTTTTTGAGAGATAGCTATGTTGTTAAATTTCTTTTTGTTGCATTTATAGGAATTCATATTCCATTAATTGGAATTTTGTTTTTGGTTCTTTATGTAAAAACAGATTTTTCAAATATGTGTTTGTTGTTTTTTTCGTTGGTTATGACCTTGATTGCTACAGCATTGACTTTGACTGTTTTGAATAAATTAATTCACCCGATAGAACTCGCTTCCAAAGCTTTAAGCGATTATAAACTAAAAAGAACAGTTACAAAACTACCACTTCATTTTTCGGACGAAGCAGGATTATTATTAGCCAATATCCAAAATTCAATTTTAGAAAGTGAAAAATTTATAGCTGCAAAACAGGATTTAATCTACTTACTTTCGCATGATTTGAAAACTTTTGCCGGAAATTCGCAATCTTTAGCAATTATGATATTAGAAACCAATCCGTCTGAAGAAGTAAAAGAATTAACGGATTTGATTTATGATTCTTCGAAAGAGCAATTTCAATACATCGAAAATTTCATTAGAATGTTGAAAGAGCAGGATGAGATGTTGAAACCAAGTTCAGAGATTAAAGTCATTAACTTAGATGAAGTAATTGAAAATGTGAGGAATCAGTTAAGCCAAAATTTAGCCGCTAAAAAAATTGAACTAATCCAGAATCTGGGCACAGCAATAGTTCATTTAAAAATTGATCCCGAATTACTGACCCGGGTTCTTTTTAATTTGGTGAACAATGCCATCAAGTTTTCTTTTTCAGATGCTAAAATCCAATTAGAAAGTTATAGTGATAAGAAAAATGTATATATCAAAGTGATTGATGAGGGAATTGGTTTTGATGGTGAAGACAGTGAAAAAATATTCGAAAAATTCACTGAAAGAAGCCGGTTAGGCACTTTAGAGGAATATTCTACAGGAATAGGTTTGTATTTGTGCAAGCAAATTATAGAAAGAAATGACGGGAAGTTAATTGCAAGTAGTGAAGGAAAAAATAAAGGCGGAACTTTTACTATTGTTTTCCCAATCATCGAATAATTGTATTGTTTTAAAAATAATAAAAGGCTGGTTTTAACTTAGAAACCAGCCTTTTTTATAAATCAATAATCTTTGATTAATCAAATAAATCAGAAGATAAATAACGATCTCCTCTGTCGCAAATAATAACCACAATCACTCCCGATTCTAACTCTTCGGCTAATCTTAAAGCAACTGCAACAGCGCCACCGCTGCTCATTCCTGCAAAAACACCTTCTTCTAAGGCCAGACGTTTCGTCATTTCACGAGCTTCTGTTTCGCTTACATCAATAGTACGATCTACTTTTGATGGGTCGAAAATTTTAGGCAAATATTCGATAGGCCATTTTCTAATTCCAGGAATTTGTGAACCATCAGAAGGTTGTGCTCCAATAATTTGGACTGCTGGATTTTTTTCTTTTAAATAAGACGAAGTTCCTATAATAGTTCCTGTAGTTCCCATTGCTGAAACAAAATGAGTTACAGTACCTTTTGTATCTTCCCATATTTCAGGACCTGTAGTTTTATAATGTGCTTTCCAGTTGTCATCATTTGCAAATTGATTCAGCATGATATAACCACCTTCAGCTACTTTTTTATCGGCATAGTCTCTAGAACCTAAAATCCCCTCACTTGCTGGAGTAAGAATTACATTTGCTCCATAAGCACGCATGGTTTGGGTGCGTTCTTTAGTAGAGTCTTCGGGTAAAATAAGTTCGATTTCGATGTTTAATAATTGGGCAATCATTGCAAGAGCAATTCCTGTATTTCCGCTGGTAGCTTCAATAAGTTTATCGCCTTTTTTGATTTCGCCTCTTTCTAAGGCTGATACAATCATATTTAGAGCAGCCCTGTCTTTTACACTTCCTCCAGGATTATTGCCTTCTAATTTTAATAATAATTTTACGTTTTTGTTTTTGACCAAATTGGTAGTTTCTACTAAGGGAGTGTTACCAATCAGGTTTAATATTTTTTGCGGATCCATTTTTATTTTAGTTCTTTTATTTTTACTTCAGTAGTGGTTGTATTGGTCACTATTGATCTTTCGGGTGTTGATTTGGTTACCCAGGAATTACCTCCAATGATACTATTTTTGCCAATGATCGTTTGACCACCTAAAATGGTTGCATTGGCGTAGATACAGACATTTTTTTCTACAGTAGGATGTCTTTTAGCATTTTTCATTTCTTTGCTAACGCTTAATGCGCCCAGCGTAACACCCTGATAAATTTTAACGTATTTTTCAATTACGGCAGTTTCTCCAATAACAATTCCTGTAGCATGATCGATAAAAAAGGGAGAATCGATTTGAGCACCTGCATGAATATCAGTTCCTGTAATTCTATGTGCATATTCGCTCATTAATCGAGAGAAAAGCAATAAATCAAGGCTGTATAATTCATGACTAATACGATAAATAGCAATAGCATAAAATCCAGGATAGCCAAGATAAACTTCTTCAATACTGTTTGAAGCAGGGTCATTTTCTAAAATGTATGCCGCATCCTGATTTAGTTTTTCTAACACCGAAGGCAATTTGGCAACAAAATGATCCCAGGTTGCTTCGCATTGTGCATTGGGTTTTTTACAGGCAATAGCAGCAATATCTTTGAATTGTTTTTCCAATTCATCAATACTTTCGCCCAAAGGAGCATTTGCATCAAATAAGGTGTAAAATATTTTTTCGGTAAAAATTTCCACTTTCGTTTTAATGCCGTAATTGATAGAAGTATGGCTTTTTAATAAGCCAATATTTTTTATAATCAGATCCTTTGTCATGACTTGTGGATTGTATTTTTTTAGTAGAGAGAATACAATTTGATTCTAATACTGTTGCTAAATTTAGAACAAAGATATTGAACTATTTTGAATAAAAGGACATCAACTAACACGCTTTCGTGCTATAATGCTGATTTTTGTAAAAATGAAATTTTATTGTTTTTGAAGTTGATTTTTTAGAATTGAAATCAACTTTCTGAAATCGACAATTTTAAATTTCTTACTTTTGAAAACTGATAGAAATAAAAATGAAAAAAATAATTACTCTTATAATGCTAGTTGCTATTGGTGTTGCTTTTTATGAGCAGACTACAGATGATAAAAATGTGTATGTAGGCGTAATTGCAATGGCGATTTTTATGTTCGGAATGATGCAACTGAGCGCTAAAACACCAAGTAAAAATCAAGAAAAAGAAAAAGAAGATGTTGAATAAAGGAGATAAAGTTGCGGTACTCGATGAAGCGATTAATGGAATCGTTTTATCCGTTAAAGGTCAGGAAGTTACTATTGAAACCGAGGATGGTTTTATGATGAATTTTGCCATAGGCGAATTAGTTAAAACAAATGATTCCAGTAATTTAATGGATTCTATTAAAAGAATTAATATAGATGAAATTAAGAGAGAAAAAAACATTCCAAAACCAAGAAGTTTTGTAAAAGAACGTAAAGAAAAAGAAGTGGGAGTTCCTGAATTTGATTTGCATATTGAAAAATTAGTCAAAAATAAAAACGGAATGTCTAATTATGATATCTTGACTTTGCAGGCGGAAACAGCACAACGCCACATTGAATTTGCTATTAAAAATCGCATTCCTAAAATTGTTTTTATTCACGGAGTGGGAGAAGGAGTTCTTAAAGCCGAACTGGATTTTTTATTAGGGCGTTATGACAATGTAGATTTTCAGGAAGCCAATTATCAAAAATACGGCCAGGGTGCTACCGAAGTTTTTATCAAGCAAAGCAAAAAATAACAATATTTAAGATATAAAAAAACGCTCATTTGACTATTCAAATGAGCGTTTTTTGTATTTAGGATTTATTCGAAATCTAATTAGTTGTAGTAAATAATTCTCCCAGAACATAACTATCTCCCAGAGTAAAATCAATTACACCTCTTTGTAAAGAAACTTTTTTAAGAACAATAGTGTGTTTGAAACTAGTAGGTGTATTAGTAGTTGTAGTAACTTCAATAATTCCGCTTGTACCGCTTACACCAGCTACACCATTCCATTGTTGATTCAGTACAGGAGTGGCAGGAGTAGTGGCATTACAAAAATAATCTCCAGTTAATAAACCTCCACCTGCAAATGAACGATAGGTAAATACGTTTGTAGTAGTTCCTATAAGTCCTGTTCTTGGGGTATTAAGCGGTGTTACTTCATTTGCAATTAAACTAGGATCAATGTTTAAAATTAAAGCTTCGCTAGTGTTGTAATTGTATACCTCATTAGTTGAAGTACATTTTTCTAATGTTTTATCAAAATTAAAAGATATTGTTGTTGCTAAAGCAGATGTATAATTACCGAAAGGGAAAGTTTCGTATACTTGCGTTCCAATACTTTTAGCAAAAGTTACATTTTTCAACACAATACTGTGGTTGTATCCTGTAATTTCAGTTGCATTGGTTGTTGGATCATTTGTTTTATTAGCAGTAGTTACAATTCGTATTTTACCAGAGGCAGCAGTCCATTGGTCACTAATCACGGGAGTTGCCGGAGCAATAGTTTCACAAATGTTAGCTGTAGCTACTGTTCCGTTGTAAAAACGATATACCACTCTGTTAGCTGTAGCACTAATATCTAATTCAATAGTATCGTTAACAGCAGTAATCTCAGTAGGAAAAGTTGTTTTAGGAATTTCCAGTATTAATGCCTCTTTCTCTTTTAGTTTGTAGATGAGAATATTAGTACTGCTATTAGTACAACTTTGAGTTTGGTTAATATCTTCGAAGCTAATGTCTTCCTGAGTCAAGTCTCCATCATCACAAGCATTAAACAATGTTAATAAAACCAATAGGCTTAGGGCTTTTTTCATCTTAAAAATTTTGACAAAAATAAGCAAAAAATGACAATTCTTATTCCTCTTTTGATAATTGATATTTTATAACTTTGCAACAATGAAAAAAATATACCTAGATAACGCCTCAACTACCGCAATCCGACCTGAAGTTATTCAGGAAATGACTAAAATAATGACGGAAGATTATGGAAATCCTTCATCAACACATAGTTTTGGTCGAAATGCTAAAAACAGATTGGAACTTTCCCGAAAA
>Ga0247805_1000695_pt1 | contig 17016 bp, 13 predicted proteins | sample UWRJL044104R1_FD_180930 | JGI IMG/M metagenome (GOLD analysis project Ga0247805, IMG submission 180930) | Plant litter microbial communities from Arlington Agricultural Research Station in Wisconsin, United States - UWRJ-L044-104R-1 | ecosystem: Environmental > Terrestrial > Plant litter >... | reverse complement strand
TTTAAGTATTATTTGCAGTGTTGCAGTGGGCGTGATCTTTAAGATTACCCGAAATTATAATTGTAACCCGTTTCAAATAATTGCTTTTAATTATGTAGTAGCGATTGCTCTTTGTTATTTCATATTTAGTCCGGATATGGCTAAGGTAACTTCTGAAGCTCCATGGAATATTTACCTTGCTATAGGTATTTTGCTTCCAGTTGTTTTTCAGTTTTTAGTGCTTTCCATAAAGCATATGGGAATAGTTAAAACAGATGCTGCACAACGTTTATCACTTTTTATTCCAATTCTCGCCGCCTGGTTACTTTTTGATGAAGAATTTAATTCTTATAAAATCATTGGACTAATAACCGGATTTATCGCATTACTTTTGATCCTTAATAAACCCTCATCTAATGTGCAGTCACGATGGGTTTTTCCAACTGTAGTTTTAATTGGATTTGGCTTAATCGATATTCTTTTTAAGCAAATTGCACTTTATACAGCTTTACCTTATACAACTTCCCTCTTTATTGTTTTTGATATAGCTTTAGCAATCAGTCTCTTTATTGTTGTATATCAAAGCGTGGTTAAAAAAGCTCGAATAGAGTACAAAAACCTTCTTTTTGGTATTTTGACAGGTATTTTTAATTTTGGAAATATTTTATTTTATCTAAAAGCACACAAAGTTTTTTCTGAAAATCCTTCAACCGTTTTTGCCAGTATGAATATCGGAGTTATTGTATTAGGAACTTTTGTTGGAGTATTTTTTTTCAAAGAAAAATTGTCTAAACTTAACTTTTTAGGTGTTTTTTTAGCCTTGATCGCTATAACTTTCATAGTTTATTCTCAATTTTACTTGTAATTATTTCGTTTAAAGGTTGCTATTCAGTCTTATTTTAATTTTATGAAAATAAATTAAAATAAATTCTACTAATTCTATAGAGTTTATAAAATTATTTTATAAATTTGCGATGACAATGAAAAACTATAATCAAAATATCATTCCGTTCATGTGTTGCTCCACGATGTGTAGCATGATGAATCATGAAATGAAATGGCGTTGATAGAAAAAAGCTTGTTAGTTATTTTTTTTTTTTAGCCTTTCATGACCATGAAAGGCTTTTTTTAGAATTATATAATCGAAAAATGAGATCAAACAGAAATACAAACATTATGATGCAGTGCTGTCAGATAAAAATCCCTTGTTGGGATTGCAGCAGGTATTAGTAAATATCAGTCATTCTTAATATGAAATAACCTGATGTATTAAAAAAATCAAATAACCCCAATAAAAATACTTACCATTATGAGTGCACAAATCATAAAACAGAATCCATTTCAATCCATGATTGACAGATTTAATATTGCAGCTGATATTCTAAATTTAGACGAATCAATCAGGCAAAAATTACAAAAACCGGAAAAACAGATTGTAGTTAATTTTTCAATACGACTGGATAACGGCAAAGAACAAAATTTTGAAGGTTACCGCATTATTCACAATACAGCTTTAGGACCATCAAAAGGAGGGATCCGTTATGATACAGGTGTGAATCTCGATGAAGTAAAAGCATTAGCTGCCTGGATGACATGGAAATCGGCTGTAACCGGGATTCCTTTTGGAGGAGCAAAAGGCGGTATTATTTGTGACCCAAAAACTCTTTCTAAAACAGAACTGGAGAAAATTACAAGAGCATATACAAATGCTCTAGCCGATATTTTTGGTCCTGAAAAAGATGTTCCTGCACCGGACATGGGAACGGGACCTGACGAAATGGGATGGCTGATGGATGAATTTTCATTGGTTCATGGAAAAACCATTCATGCTGTTGTAACCGGAAAACATTTGCATTCAGGAGGTTCTTTAGGTCGTGTTGAAGCTACCGGAAGAGGAGTCAGTATAATTAGTTTATTGGCTTTGGAAAAATTAAAACTCAGACCTGCCAGATCTACCGTAGCTATTCAGGGCTTTGGTAATGTTGGAATTCATTCCGCTTTGTTCCTATTTGAAAAAGGATTAAAAGTGGTGGCTGTCAGCGATGTTTCGGAAGCCTTTTACAATCCGGACGGAATTAATATTCCGGAGTTGATTTTGTATTACAATCTGAATAATAAAAGCATAAAAGGATATCCAAATTCTGTTGCCATCAAACATGAAGAGTTATTGCTTTTAGATGTAGATGTATTAATTCCGGCTGCTAAAGAAGATGTTATTACGCAGGAAAATGCACACCATATCAAAGCTAAAATTATTGTTGAAGGTGCAAATGGACCTGTTTCTTCTGATGCAGATAAAATTCTGCATGAAAATAATGTTTTGGTTGTACCAGATATTTTGGCAAATGCCGGAGGAGTAACAGTTTCCTTTTTTGAATGGCTTCAAAATTCTTTATTGGAATCATGGAGAATTCACCAAATTAATAAGCGATTAGAAGATATCTTAGAAAAAAGTTTTGAAACTGTTTTCAGAATTGCAGCAAAACATAATATTACACCTCGTATCGCAGCATACGTTATTGCTTTGGAAAAGGTAGCAGAAACACAGGCCATTAAGGAAGTGGCTGTAAAAAATGCTAAATACAAACAGAATTAAGAACCTCTGATATGCATTAATTTGAAGATTATTTTCATTGATTGATTTTAACTTTTATTAATCAGTGAAAATATCTTTTATCACTTACTGATCAAATTTTAGAATCAAAAAAGAACTCTTACGATGGAACATATTAATTTTCTTGCTTTTGCGATGCCTGCTTTTTTTCTTTTTTTGTTTTTGGAATATAAGTTGGCTCAACGCAGCAAAAGACCGGAAATATTCAATTATGAAAGCTCTGTTTCAAATATTAGTATTGGAATTGCTGAAAGATTAATCAACTTATTTGTTGCAGGAAGTTTTTATCAATTGTATTATTTTATACATAATAATTATAGAATTTTTGATATTCCCAGCAATATCTTTGTATGGTTTGCTTTAATTCTGGCTACTGATTTTGTTTGGTACTGGTATCACAGATTAGGTCATGAAGTCAACTTTTTTTGGGCTGCGCATATTGTGCATCATCATAGTGAAGAATTCAATTTTACAGCTGCAGCAAGAATTACAACTTTTCAGGCCATTGTAAGAACAGGCTTTTGGTGTGTTTTGCCGTTTATTGGTTTTCATCCCAATATGGTTATTACAATGCTGATTGTGCATGGGGCTTATTCTTTTTTTACACATACACAGTTAATTGGCAAAATAAAATGGCTGGAGTATGTTTTTGTTACACCTTCGATACATGGTGTTCACCACGCTTCGGACGAGAAATATTTAGACAAAAATTATGGGGATATGTTTACGTTTTGGGATCGAATTTTTGGTACTTTCCAGGAAGAAGAAGAAAAACCTAAATATGGTTTAACACATCCACTAAAAAGCTATAGTTTTTTATGGCAGCATTTTCATTACTATTTTGAGATTTTTGAATTGTATAAACGTTCCAGTGGATTTAAAGCAAAATGGAAAGCTATATTTGGAAGTCCCGCAAATATGGATCAGGATATTCGCCCTACACTTGAACGACGATTTCTTCAGGACAAGGCCAACCCTCATCAAAGGCTTCGTTTTAAGAATTACCTTTACATTCAGTTAGGGGTGTGTACTTTTATTTTGAGTTTTTTTACGTATTATTTCGAATTTCTAAATACTTATGACAAGGTTTTTATCTTAATGTTAATTCTAATCACACTCGTTAATTGCGGTGCGTTATTAGAACAGAGAAAATGGATCTACTATATGGAATATGTCCGACTTTACATCATTATAACTTATTTTTTATATGAAGAAAATCTATTGATCTTTTTCATGTTGCCTTTATTGATGATGATTTTTGCTGAGCAGTTTTTCTCACTCGGAAAGCGATATCAAAGTGTCGTATTGCAATTAGAATCCTCAGAATAAAAAAAGCGGCTTATATGCCGCTTTTTTATTGAAAAACTTTATTAAACGCGACAGTAATCGCCTTTCCAGTGAACAATTGCTTTTTTAATATCCTCGCCAGTAAGATTTTCTTTAAGTGTCCGTTCAGTGAGTGATAAAAATTCGCCATCCGATGCAAAGCGTAAAGCAAATAACTGATCATCAGTAAATTTATATTCAATAGTCTCAAACCTGTTTCCTGAAAGAACAAAATAGCGATATCTTAGTTCTGTCTTCACAATTCTGTTTTGTAAAGTCATGGCATAATGCTGGCGGAGCATGAAGGCAAGACAAAAAAGAAAAACAAAAGCAACACTGATAAATGTCCATATCAAGCTATCATCTGTAGTACATGCAAAATAAATGCTACTGCCTAAAAATAAGATTAGAACAGGATAATATACAAAATGATGTGGTGTATAAAAACGTATATGATTACTGAAATTTTGAGCTTTCATAATTTTATTTGGGGTTAAAATAAATTAAATTGTATATGTGACTATGAGTTCAATCAATGTAATTAACTGAATAATTCATAATGAATATTGTCATTAACTCAAATGTAGCTATAAAAGCTGCTGTTTTTCGTTTAAGAAATGTTAATTTGTTACATCTCTAAATTCAAAATAATTAAAATGATTGGAAGTTTAAATCAAAAAAAAGGAGTTTTTTTGAAACTCCATTTTTAATAAATTATAATATTTTAAAAGTAGGCTTAAGAATTTATAAGATTGTTTTTTATGGCATATTTTACTAAGCCGATGGTATTTTTAGTCTGAAGTTTTTTCATAATATTTTTACGGTGTGTTTCGACTGTATTGGTGCTTATAAAAAGCTGCTCGCTGATTTCTTTTCCACTATATTCAAGTGAAATTAATGTTATAATTTCTAACTCCCTGCTAGTTAATATAGAATTTACAGGAAAAATAGCTTTGTTTAGTTTAGGATTGTTTTCAGTAAAAGTGTTGAAAATTTTCTCTCTCACTGCATTACAAAAATATTCTTCACCCTGGTTAACAACTTCGATGGCTTCAATTATATTTTCGCCGGCACATTTTTTTGTCAAATAACCGCTTGCACCAAGTTTCATTACTTCCTTTATGATTTTTAGATCATCATAACTGGATAAAATAATTACTTTACAAGGATATCCTTTTTTGCTAAATTCTTTTAAAACTTCAACGCCGTCCTTTTCAGGCATACTCAGGTCAAGTACTAGTATATGAGCATTATTAGTGACAACTTCATCAAAAATGTTAAGTCCGTTTGATGATGATCCGACAATTTCAAAATCAGAAACAGTGCTTAAAAGATTGGTCAGCCCATCAATAAGTACCAGATGGTCATCGGCAAGATGTATTCGTATTTTCTGCATCATAAATAGTATGAAATAACAGATGTAAAATTATATAAAAACAACTTATAAACATTCATTATTTTAATTAATTTATTTGATTCTCAGTAAATAACGTGATATTTAATACAAAAAAACCCGAATTATACAATTCGGGTTCTCTTCGCGCAATAAACTAAGTTTATAGGTTTATCTCAAACGATCTACAGATTTTACAAGATCTTCATCCTTTTTGATGGCCTTATTAGCTAAAACTAATAATACGATAGCAACAATAGGTAGAAACATCCCAATACCTTTCTCAGAAACAGTAGCTGCTTCTCCAGATAAATTTAGTGACCGGTAAACAAATAATCCTAATAAAATTAAATTTAATATGATATTCAGCCTGCCCATTACAAACTGATTTTGTCTTTTTTTATATGAAATGATACTAATGATTGTAAGCATTGTGCTCAAACCCAATAAAATCGTGTAAACCTGATCCTGCATAAAATAAAAAGCCTTTCCATCGTTTGTTATCCAAAGTGGAATAAAAAACAGCAAAACACCAGTAACCAAAAAGGTAAGGATTAAATATATAGTCTGAATTCGTTGTATCATTGTCTAAAATTGTTTTACAAAAATATATTTTCTTTTTTTAAAATACTATTGTATGATTAAATTTTATTCGTATTATTGCATCATAATACCGTAAGCACTTCATACTGCGGTCAATTCAAAATAATTATCTACCTATTCTTTTTACAGTATTTTCCTTTAAAATAATTAAATTCATAGAACATTCATGTTTGATATTTCTGCATTAAAAGAAATGAAGCTTTCTGAGCTTCAAGAAATAGCTAAAGTAGCTAAAACTATTAAGTTTAATGGCGTTAAAAAAGACACTTTAATCAGTCAGATTTTAGCACATCAGGAAGCAGTTGCCGCTCCAACGGCTACAGTCGAAACTGAAAAGTCAGATGATGATAAGCCTAAAAGAGCCAGAATAGTTCCTGCAAAAAAAGCACCTATTTCAAAAAATGCTCCCGTTTTAGAATTTGATAAAGTAGAGGAAACTCCTGAGAAATACGAAGCGCCGGTAATTTCAAAACAAAATACGAAACCCCAGCCAAATTCAAAAGTAAAGTCAGATTTAAAAAAACAGGAAGCACCAATAGCTGAATCTACAGAGCCAACTGAGAATCCGACAGCAGAAAAAAAAGGACCTAAAATCGTAAAATTCAATAAATCAGCATACGAGAAAAAAGTCGCCCAACAAAAAGATAAAGAAACCGCAAAGGAAGAAACTTCTGAAGAAGTTAAAGAAAGTGAAAACCAGACTCCAATAGCTGAGAAAACAGAACAGAATTCCCCGGTAAAAAAAATAAATCCCAATCAGAATAAAAACAATCCGAACCCAAATCCAAATCAGAACCCAAATCAAAACGGGAATGGAAATGTAAACGGAAATCAAAACCCCAACCATAAAAATAAAAAAAATAATTTCAGGGATTCAGATTTTGAATTTGACGGAATTATTGAAAGTGAAGGTGTTCTTGAAATGATGCCTGACGGTTACGGTTTTTTACGATCTTCAGATTATAATTATTTAGCATCTCCGGATGATATTTATTTATCTACTTCACAAATCAGGTTGTTCGGTCTTAAAACCGGAGACACAGTAAAAGGAGTGGTTCGCCCTCCAAAAGAAGGAGAGAAATTCTTTCCTTTGGTTCGTGTATTAAAAATTAACGGTCACGATCCGCAAGTAGTTCGCGACAGGGTTTCATTTGAACATTTGACACCGGTTTTTCCTTCAGAAAGATTTAAATTAGCAGAAAAAGGCAGCTCTGTTTCAACCCGTATTATCGATTTATTTTCTCCTATAGGAAAAGGCCAGCGTGGTATGATTGTAGCACAGCCGAAAACCGGTAAAACAATGCTCTTAAAAGACATTGCCAATTCAATTGCAGCGAATCATCCAGAAGTTTATTTGATAGTGCTTTTGATTGATGAGCGTCCTGAGGAGGTTACGGATATGCAAAGAAGTGTTCGTGGAGAAGTTATTGCTTCAACCTTTGACAGAGAACCACAGGAACACGTTAAAATTGCCAATATTGTACTTGAAAAAGCAAAACGCTTAGTAGAGTGTGGACATGATGTTGTAATTCTTTTAGATTCTATAACACGTTTGGCAAGAGCTTACAATACCGTGCAGCCTGCTTCCGGTAAAGTTTTAAGTGGAGGTGTGGATGCTAATGCACTACAAAAACCAAAACGCTTTTTTGGAGCTGCAAGAAATGTTGAAAACGGAGGTTCTTTGAGTATCATTGCTACGGCATTGACAGAAACAGGTTCTAAAATGGATGAGGTGATCTTTGAAGAATTTAAAGGGACCGGTAACATGGAACTTCAATTGGATCGTAAAATCGCTAACAAACGTATTTTCCCTGCAATTGACCTTACTTCATCAAGTACGCGTCGTGACGATTTATTGTTAGACGAAAAAACATTACAAAGAATGTGGATTATGCGTAAATATCTATCTGATATGAACCCGGTAGAATCAATGGATTTTGTAAACGAGCGTTTCAAAAAAACCAGAAATAACGAAGAGTTTTTGATTTCTATGAATGACTAAAGAAAGGTTCTAAGTTACTGAGTGACTAAGATTCTAAGTTTTTTTCTTTGAGGTTATAAACTAAATGATAAAAAAAGGGATAAGTTTTAAACTTATCCCTTTTTGCTTTTTAAAGCTAGTATCTCAGAAAACTTATTTCTTATCCACTACCGGTCGATTTTCTCTATTCGCCAGCTCCCAGGCAACAACAAATGCCAATTTTGTTCTTTTGGTTAAAGCATCGTATTCGATTTTTTCAGGTTCATCTCCTTTTTGATGGTAATCTTCGTGAACTCCGTTAAAAAAGAAAACAGAAGGTATGCCATGTTTGGCGAAATTGTAATGATCAGAACGCTCATAAAAATGATTAGGGTCTTTCGGGTCATTAAATTTAAAATCTAAATCTACATTGGTGTATTTTTCATTTTGAGCTACAACAATGTTATGTAAATCTGATGATAATCTGTCGGCTCCAATAACATAGACGTAATTATTTGTTTTGGCATGCTCCACATCGCGGCGTCCGATCATATCGATGTTGATATCGGCGATTGTATTGGCAATTGGAAATAAAGGATTTTCAGAGTAATAACGTGAACCGTGTAATCCATGCTCTTCACCTGTAACATGCAGAAATAAAATAGATCGTTTTGGTCCGTGTCCATCTTTTTTTGCTTTTGCGAATGCTTTTGCCATTTCAATTAAAGCTACTGTTCCTGAACCGTCGTCATCTGCACCGTTGTAAATTTCGCCATTTTTGATTCCAACATGATCATAATGTGCTGAAATTACCAAAACTTCATTCGGTTTTTCAGAACCTTCAATGTAGGCCCAAATATTTTCTGAATCAGGCAAATTTTCATTTCTTCTTGCGTTTAAGAAGGAAGCTGGCACATGCTGATAATAATCTGCCGCTCCTTTAGGAAAAGAAATTCCATTTTTTTTGTATTGTTCGATCATGTAAAGACCTGCTTTTTTCTGTCCTTTTGAGCCAGTTTCACGGCCTTCCATTTCATCAGAAGCAACAATGTATAACATCGTTTTTAAATTTTTTTCAGATATAAGATTCAGGTATTTTGTTGGGTCAGAATTATCTTTGGAACCAACTGCCTGAGTGTTTTTGCATGAAAATGCAGAAACGATTAATAATAGGATTGCAATTTTTTTCATTTAGTATTTATATAAGTTTTAAAATTATTTTTTCAGGACTTCATTCAGGAAAAGCTGTAAATGCTCAAAAGATCTTTTGGCCGCATCAGCATTGTATGCATTACCTTTTGAATTGTCATTTCCTGCTTCGGGATTCGTAAATGAGTGAACCGAATTGCCATAGGAAATCATTTGCCAGTCTGCTTTTGTATCACGCATTTCTTTTTGAAAAGCCGTGATTTCTTCTGGCTTTACGTTTGGGTCATCTGCTCCATGACAAATCAAAACTTTTGAAGTGATAGGCTCTGCAGGACGCGTAGCATCTTTACCTAAACCGCCATGAAAAGAAACGACTCCTTTTACATTCAAATGGCCACGAGCAGCTTCGAGAACGCCAGTTCCACCAAAGCAATATCCAATAGCTACAATATTATCAGCATTAGCTCCTGATTTAACTAATTGTTCTAAAGCTAATTGAATGCGTTTTTGATAAGCTTCATGATTTTTTTTGTAAAATCCCGCCTGCTTTCCTGCCTCAGCATTGTCTTTTGGATAATTGCCTTCGCCATAGATGTCGGCAATAAAAACGGTATATCCCAATTTTGATAAGTTTTCGGCAATTTCCTTTGAAGCATTATCAATCCCTTTCCACGCTGGAAGTAATAGAATACCAGGATTTTGACTGCTTTTTTTGGATGATTTTATCGATAATCCGTTTAAAACCTGATCTCCATCAGCATATTTTACAGGTTTTAATTGTGCAGTAGTAGTTGTAGTGCTCAATAGTATTCCTAAAATAAAAAGATATATTGTTTTCATAAATGTTAAGTTTGAAACAAATATCCGAAAATAATTGAAAATTTTATTAGTTTTCTTCCAATTTTATCAGGTTTAAAGAACAATATTTCGTTTAAAGGCACAGCCCAATTCCACTATAGAATCTGTTTTGGCAATGCCTGCAATCCGGTCTATTTTTTCATAAAGCACTTGTCGCATGTGTTCATGATTTTTGGCTGTGATTTTAATATAAAGTGTAAAAGAGCCCGTGACATAATAACATTCTGTAATTTCAGGGATTTGTTTTAATTCCTCAATAATTCTGTCGGAATCCGAATCTTTATTGAGTGTAATTCCGGTAAAGGAAGCCCAGTCATACCCAATTTTCTTTTCGTTCACTACAGGTTTAATTCCGGAAATAATGCCTTGTTCAATCAATCGGTTAACACGCTGATGCACCATGGTATTTGAAATTTTGAGAGTGGTAGCAATCGTAGAAAAAGCCATTCTGCCATCTTTTTCCAACTCCTTTATAATTTTGATGTCAAATTCGTCTAATATGTCCATTTGTGTTCAGTTTTAAATTAAAATTGACTTTTATTGTTGTTTATTTAGTGTAATTGACTTTTTATATTTAAATAAAAGTCAAAAATATTGATTTTTATTGTTAAATAAAATAATATGATTATTTTTGTAAAAAGATTTATAAACAGAAAATCATGGCACATACAAAAGAAATTCTTTCATCGAAATCAGAAGTTTTGATCGAAAAAGAAAATAAATACGGAGCTCATAATTATCACCCGCTACCTGTAGTTTTAGACAGGGGAGAAGGGGTTTACGTTTGGGATGTTGACGGAAAGAAATACTACGATTTTTTATCTGCTTATTCTGCCGTAAATCAAGGACATTGCCATCCGAAAATTGTAGGTGCCATGGTGGATCAAGCGCAGAAACTGACATTAACTTCCCGTGCTTTTTACAATGATCAATTAGGGAATTATGAAGAATACGTAACTAATTATTTTGGTTTTGACAAAGTATTACCAATGAATACAGGTGCTGAAGCAGTTGAAACTGCGTTAAAGCTTTGTAGAAAATGGGCTTACGAAGTAAAAGGAATTCATGAAAATCAGGCGCAAATTATCGTTTGTGAAAATAATTTTCATGGAAGAACAACTACCATCATTTCGTTTTCGAATGATGAAAGTGCACGTAAAAGCTTTGGACCTTTTACAGAAGGTTTTATAAAAATAGAATACGATAATTTGGAGGCTTTAGAAAAAGTACTGGAATCATCTAAAAATATTGCCGGTTTTCTAATAGAACCGATTCAGGGAGAAGCCGGAGTTTATGTTCCGTCTGAAGGATATTTAGCGAAAGCAAAAGTACTTTGCGAAAAACATAATGTTTTATTTATTGCCGATGAAGTGCAAACCGGAATTGCGCGTACCGGAAAATTATTGGCCGTTCATCACGAAAATGTACAACCTGATATTTTGATTTTAGGAAAAGCAATTTCCGGAGGTGTTTATCCGGTTTCGGCGGTTTTGGCGAATAATGAAATTATGAATGTTATCAAGCCGGGTCAGCACGGTTCTACTTTTGGAGGAAATCCTGTTGCAGCTGCGGTTGCCATTGCAGCTCTTGAAGTAGTAAAGGACGAGAAGTTAGCTGAAAACGCTGAACGTTTAGGAATCATTTTAAGAAAAGGATTAAACGAAATCGCTGAACGTAATAACTTAATTACACTAGTTCGTGGTAAAGGTTTACTAAATGCCATCGTAATCAATTGTGATGAGGAATCAGATTTGGCTTGGGAAATTTGCTTAAAATTTAGAGATAACGGATTATTGGCAAAACCAACTCACGGAAACAAAATCCGTCTTGCCCCACCCTTGATAATTACGGAAGATCAAATAAAAGAATGTCTTGAAATTATTGAGAAATCTTTGAATGATTTCAAAAATTAGGATTTAATTCATCATAAAAGGTTAAAAGACAGCTGCGAAACAATTGATCGCAGCTGTTTTATTTTACACTAATGGAAATTATATAATTAAGAGGTTTAAATTGTATAAAAATTTAAATTGAGAACGTGAGTAGTTTTATGACTTCAAAAACAAGACTGAAAATTTGTTTAACCTTATAAAATTTACATCAGATGGCTTACGCAAATAACGATTTAACACGCTTTTTAGATGCACAGAACAAACTTTATCTTACTGCTCACTCCGAACTAAAAAAAGGGAAGAAAGAAACGCATTGGATGTGGTTTATTTTTCCGCAGATAAAAGGTTTGGGAAAAAGCACTATCGCTAAATATTATGCTCTTGCTGATCTTAAAGAAGCAGAAGATTTTCTAAATCATCCTGTTTTAGCGAAACATTTGATTGAAATTTGTAACGTCTTATTAGAATATAAAACAAAATCAATTGAGGCTATTCTTGGAGAATTAGATGCGAGAAAACTTCGTTCTTCCATGACACTTTTTACTCAGGTAGAAAATGCCGATCCTGTATTTCAGGAAATATTAGATGTTTTTTTCTTAGGATACTCAGATCCGCTTACTTTGTCCAAAACAGAAGTACCATTAGAAATTGCTATGGCATCCTAAATTTTACTTTTTTACTTAGTTATATAAATCACAAAGCGATTGTCCGAAAACAATCGCTTTGTTTATAATTGCTTAAAATATCAAAAAAAGCAATTACTTTTTAGCCGCTGCACCAGGAATCAGTTCATTCTTTTGTTTGAATTTACTGTATTCAACAACACCGGTTTTATCTGCCCAGTCAAAATATTTTGCAGAAAGATCGTTTACAATTCCAGCATTTTGTTGAGCAACGTTGTTGGTTTCGCCTCTGTCATTTTCTAAATTATAAAGTTCCCATTGATAAGACGGATAGATCGAAACCAGTTTCCATTTCCCTTCTCTAACGGCTCTGTTTCCTGCTCTTTCCCAGAAAATAGGAGCACCTCGGTTTACTTCTGAAGCGCCATAAATTAAAACAGGCAACAAACTTTTTCCTGGTAACGGATTTGATTTTACACCATTCAGTTCTTTTGGATATTCAATTCCGGCTAACTCATAAAAAGTAGGAGCAAGGTCAATTAAATGTCCGGTTCCTTTGTCAATTCTTCCTGCTTTGATTTTTGATGGATACCAGGCGATAAATGGAGAACTGAAACCACCCTCGTGCATATTATTTTTATAATCCTGTAATGGTGTGTTTGATAAATAAGCCCAGTTTTGTTCCTGATAATCAAATGAACCAGATGTTCCAATTGGTCCGTCATTTTTCACCAAACCTCTTCTTAAAGGATTGTAAGTATTGAAACCGCCTTGAGCTCCATTATCAGATATAAAAACAATCAAAGTATTTTTATCTTTTTTAAGGGCTTTCAATTTCTCCAAAACCTTTCCAACATTCTGATCCATGTTGTCTACCATTGCAGCGTAAACCTCCATTTTGGCTTTCCAGAATTGTTTTTCGTCATACGTCAGTTTATTCCATTCAGGTACTTCAGGATCTCTTGGAGCAATCGTCTGGTCTGCTAATAAAATACCGTTTTCCTTTAGTTTTTTAATTCTTTTTTCTCTTAAAACATCCCAGCCTTCGTCAAATTTCCCTCTGTATTTGGCAATGTCAACCGGTTTTGCCTGCAATGGCCAGTGTGGCGCTGTAAAAGCTAAATACAAGAAGAAAGGTTTGTTTTCTTTGTTTTGTTCGTCCAAAAATTGAACAGCATTGTTACCAATTTCATCTGTAAAATAATAGGAATCAGCTTTCGGGTGCAACTCTTCATTGTTGCGGATTAGAGCCACAGGATAAGCAGTTTTTCCAAAAGGCAGTCCATCTGTATTAAAATAATTAGCAGCTCCTTTTAAGATTCCGTAAAATTTATCAAAACCTCTTTGGTTGGGCCATTGTGCTTTGTCTTCAGAACCTACGTGCCATTTTCCGGACAATAAAGTGCTGTAACCGCCTGAACGGAAAACTTCTCCCAAAGTTAAAGATTCCTTGTTCAAATAGCCCTGATAAGAAGGTAATCCTAGGTTTACATCAAAATAACCAACACCTGCTTTGTGCTGATATTGTCCCGTTAATAAAGAAGCTCTTGTTGGCGCACAAATCGAATTGTTGTAAAATTCGCGTAGTCGCGTTCCTTCGCTTGCTAATCTGTCCAGATTAGGCGTTTTAATTTCCGAGCCATAATTTCCTAAGTCAGAATAGCCCATGTCATCCACCATGATCAGTATGACGTTTGGTTTTGAAGCATTGGTTTGTGCATTTAAATTATAAGATCCCAATGCCCCAATCAGAAGGGCAGAGAATAAAGTTGTAATTCTTTTTTGATTCATCTTACTGTAATTTTATGTTATTTATTTTTTTTTTGCTGAACTCTAAATTTTGAAATATCGATTGGTTCAAAAGCATTTTCTGAACGAGGGGTGCCTTCCGGAACCCAGTCGTAAGGAACAGGCTGTGCCCTGAAAACCCAATTGGTATTGATGGTTTATGTTCCTGAAAGTGTACTTTCTTTAAAAAACGGATTCACATATTCCCAAACAATTTCTCCTGCAGGCGTTACCTGAAAAATTCTTCCGTTCATGCCTTCGTCAATCAATGTATTGCCATTTGGTAAACGACGGGCACTTGAAATAAAGGAACTGTAGAAATTCCAAACCGGCTGATTGGAACTTAAAGCCGTATACTGCCAGACAATTTCTTTTTTGATGGGATCAATTTCCAATATTCTGGAACCTAACTGAGAAGCCAAATAAGTTGGAGGATAACCCGAAGGTCCCTGATTATCGAAAACCAACATATTTCCGGCACCCGGCAATCCTTCAGGAATAATATGTGCATCATGCTGTCCGCTAAAACGATCTACCGGACGCGGAACATTCGTAGCCAGACTTGGTCTCAGGTTAACCGAATTTACAAAATTGGATGATTTTGGATCATTTTCTTTCAAATCGAAATCAGGACCTAAACGCCAAACGATTTTGCCGGTCTTTTTTTCGATAATAGCAATGAAACTGGCTTCTCTCGAATCAATGACAATATTATCCGGATGAAATCTTGTGTCGCCTGAATTGAACCATTTATTCGGGTCAATTGGCTGCATATCATTAATGGTCAGAAAACCATGTCCTTTTCTTCCGTTTACATACACTTTTCGAAGCAATTCGCGTCCTTCCGGAGAAATCCCAAACTCATCAATATGTTCTCCGGCATTCCAGCTCCAGACAATATCTCCTTTCGGATTCACTTCATAAATCGTCTGGTCATCAATGGGTTTGTCGCTAACTCCCGCAACAACATGGTCAACCGTACTTACCAATAAAGTATTTCCGTTTTCAAGTCGGTGTACATCGTGGTTTTGGCGTGCTGCACCTCCTGGCGCTTTGGTACCCCATTGCCATACCGTTTTGCCATTCCAATCCTGTTCTCCCAATACTTTATTATTGAAAATTCCGCCATAAACCCCGGGTCCGTTTTCCAACTGAATCAGAATATTACCTTTTTTCCCACCATTGTTTTTTGGATCAATTAATTCTGATGGAAAACCAATATGAGCCCAGCTATTTACTTCATTACCATTCATGTCGATCAGATGTGATTTTTCATCCGGAGAGGAATGTAAAACGTAGCTATTATAAGCTTTCGCAGGATTGTAAATCGTTACTCCGGTTGGGAATACCGATTGTGATCTTGCTTCATTTACCCCTGTCATTAGCGTAAGAGCTAATGACAGTGTGACTATGTTTGATTTTATTTTTTTCATACTAATTAACTTTATCTCTCCAGGCCGGAACTTGTTTCAGATTTTTATTCAAATCCAGCTCTCTTTGCGGAATCGGGAAGTGGACATGTTTAGGCTGTGCATTGGTTTTTCCTGCCGCTTTTAATTTGGCCACAAAATAATCCGGGCCTCTTCTCGCAAGGTCAAACCAACGTTGGTATTCGTACACCAGTTCTTTTCTTCTTTCTTCAAAAACAGCTTCCCTGAAATCATCCTGATTGATTGAGGGAGAAGTTACGGACAGCAAATCTATTCCGGCTCTTTCCCTAATGCGGTCTATTCCTGCAAAGGCTTCTGTTGTTGGTCCGGTAAGTTCGTTTAGCGCTTCAGAATTGATCAATAATATTTCTGCAAATCGAATTATAGGTGTGTTTTTTGAAGACTGTCCCGGAGATGCAGGAGTTGACGGATCAAAATATTTATTAAAATGTGGAATTGTTTTATATGTTTTTCCATCCGTTGGACTTACAAATTCAACTTCAAAAGTGATGTATTTACGTTCGTCATTTTCGGCGAAAGCCTGAAAAAGACCACCTGCAGTATGCAAGGCATCGGCCTGATCACCTGCAATACCCGGTACGGTGTTAGGAGCAGAAGTTGAGGCCAGCATATTTCCGTTCCAGTTCGTCAAACCTTTAAATTGTGCAGAAAAAATGTGCTCTTTGCCATTCTTAGTAGATACGTTAAAAACATCGGCAAAATTTTCAAACAAGTCATACACTTTGCTGTCAATCACTTCCTTGCTTTTATCGGCTGCATTTTGCCATTTTTTCTGTGTCAGATATACTTTCGACAATAAACTTTTTGCAGCACCGGAAGTTATTCTTCCCTTAATCGGCTGTACAACTGGTAAAGCTTCAGCATCTAATAAATCGGTTTCAATCTGAGCATACACTTCTGCTTCAGGAGTATTGGTAATGTTGATGGCAGTTGGCGACAAACTTTTGGTTTCATGAAGAATCAAAGGAACGTCTCCGAACCATCTTACCAGATTAAAATAAAGTACCGCTCTTAAAAATTTCGATTCATTTACAAGGTTTTGTGCTTTTTGCGGATTCAGATTTGCGTTATCAGTAATGTTGTCAATTGCAACATTGGCTCTGTTTATTCCGTCATAACTCTGTCTCCAGATTTCCTGCATACGATCGTTTGAGGCATCATGTGTTAAATTAGAAAGTGCTCTAACATGCGCATTTCGCGCTCTTGGACCAGCTTCATAATCATCTGTTGCCATCTCAGTCGATATTTGGATCAGACGATTGTAAAGTGTATGTGTGGTGCTGTTAATCGCGTTATGAATGGCGATCACGGCCGCTTCTGCATCTTCATCTGTTTTGTAAAAGTTATCAGAAGCAATAAATGATTTTGGATTTTCATCCA
>Ga0247805_1000689_pt1 | contig 17087 bp, 12 predicted proteins | sample UWRJL044104R1_FD_180930 | JGI IMG/M metagenome (GOLD analysis project Ga0247805, IMG submission 180930) | Plant litter microbial communities from Arlington Agricultural Research Station in Wisconsin, United States - UWRJ-L044-104R-1 | ecosystem: Environmental > Terrestrial > Plant litter >... | reverse complement strand
TCGGTCGCTGCCAAGAAAGGAAAAATCCGATATTATGTTACGACCGGAAATCCGTATTTTATCGATACGGTAAAAGTCAGTATCAAAACGCCCGTACTCGATTCAATGTACAATCTGCGTAAGGAAAATTCCCTTATTAAAACCGGAAAGCAATATAAAACTGCTGATTTTAATGACGAGCGAACCCGCATCACTACACAATTTCGAAACAATGGTGTTTATAATTTCCAACAAAATTTCATCACCTACGATATTGATACGCTGAACACCAATTACAAAGCCAATGTGGATTTGAAAATTAATGATTTCTCTTATCGCGAAGGCGATTCGACCAAAACGGAGCCATTTAAAATCTACAAAATCAGTGAAGTCAACATTTATACCGATTATGGCATCAACAATTCCAAATCGACTGCAAACGACACGATCAAAACGGTGTACAACAATTTCAATTTATTAAGTACAAGCAAATTGAAATACCGCCCGAAAGCTATTACAGACGCGGTTTTTATCAATAAAGGGAATTTATTTGCCGATTTTAGGACGACTTTAACGACGCGTTACCTGAGCAACCTGAAGATTTTCAATTATCCGACGATTCAATACGAAGTCAATAAAAAGGACACCCTTGGAAATTCGCTGATTGCCAATATTTTCCTGACGCCTAGAAAAAAATACAGCTTTGGATATTCACTCGATTTTACGCATTCGAACATCCAGGATTTCGGAATTGCTGGAAGCACTTCGCTTTCGATCCGGAATATTTTCAATGGTGCCGAAACGTTTGAAATCGCTGCCCGCGGCAATATCGGTTCCTCTAAAGATTTGGCAAATCCTGACGATAATTTCTTTAACGTGTCGGAATACGGACTCGACATGAAGCTGAATTTCCCACGAATTTTCATGTTTTTCAATACCGAACGCATCATCCCAAAAAGCATGATCCCGTCAACAACAATCAGTCTGGGTTTTGCAAAGCAGCAAAACATCGGACTTGACAAAGAAAACTTTACCGGCGCAATGACTTATAATTGGAACCCAAAACGGAACAACAACGCGCGTTTTGACCTTTTCAATATTCAGTATGTTAAGAACATCAATGTGGGCAATTATTTCAAAGTGTACAATTCGTCATACAAAAGACTGAACAACCTGGCTCATATTTACAATGCCAATCCGGCTTATTTTGAAAATGGAAATTTGATTATCGATCAGGGAACGAATGCCTTTATTACTGATGTCCTCAGCGGAAATCCAGCAATATCAGCCAGCGAAGAAGACCGGAAAACAATCAGCAGCATCAGTGAAAGACGTGCAAGATTGTCAGAAAACAACCTGATCTTTGCTTCGAGTTTTACGTTTTCCAAAACAACGAAATTTGACATTAAAGATGAAGGCTTTTATGCATTCAAGACCAAAATCGAGTCGGCAGGAAATTTTCTATCGTTGATTGCCGCAGCATCCAAACAGCTTAAAAACCAAAATGGAAACAACACGATCTTTGAGGTAGAGTATTCTCAATATTTAAAAGGCGAAATCGAATACATCAAACATTGGGACTTAAACCGCAAGAAAATTCTCGCGTTCCGGAGCTTTCTCGGACTCGCCGTTCCGTATGGAAATTCGAACAGCATTCCGTTTTCACGAAGCTATTTTGCCGGCGGATCAAATGACAACCGCGCCTGGCAGGCTTATTCGCTCGGGCCGGGAAGCGTGGCGTCGATCAACGATTTTAACGAGGCGAATTTAAAAATTGCCGTCAGCACCGAATTCAGGTTCAATTTTTTCGGACAATTTAATGGTGCTTTGTTTGCCGATGCAGGAAATATTTGGAATGTACTCGATAATATTGAAGACGACAAAGCGGTTTTCAGCGGCATCAAATCGCTTGAAGACACCGCGCTCGGCACCGGATTTGGTTTCCGATATGATTTTAACTTTTTTGTAGTCAGGCTCGACCTTGGTTTTAAAACCTACAATCCGGCGGATGAAAGCGGCAAAAAATGGTTCCGCGATTACAATTTTGCGAACTCGGTACTAAATATTGGAATAAATTATCCGTTCTAAAATTAGAAATTATTATTTTTGTAACCTTTAATTTAAAACAAACAACAATGGCCCACAATATTAAACCTGGTGTTGCAACCGGCGATGAAGTTCAGGAAATTTTCAAATACGCAAAAGAAAAAGGATTTGCGCTTCCGGCGGTAAACGTTACGGGTTCAAGCACCATCAATGGCGTTCTTGAAACTGCAGCGAAGCTAAAAGCACCGGTAATCATTCAGTTTTCAAATGGTGGAGCGGCTTTTAATGCTGGAAAAGGCTTGTCGAATGCCAATGAAAAAGCAGCCATTGCCGGCGGAATTGCAGGTGCAAAACACGTGCATACTTTAGCCGAAGCTTACGGAGCAACCGTAATTTTACATACAGACCATTGTGCCAAAAAATTATTGCCTTGGCTCGACGGACTGTTGGATGCCAATGAAAAACACTTCGCAGAAACCGGAAAACCATTGTTCAGTTCGCATATGATCGATTTATCTGAAGAACCACTTCATGAAAACATCGAGATCTGCAAGCAATACCTTGAAAGGATGAGCAAAATGGGCATGACGCTTGAAATCGAACTTGGAATTACAGGTGGCGAGGAAGATGGCGTTGACAACTCAGACGTCGATCATTCGGCTTTGTATTCTACTCCTGAAGATGTGGATTATGCGTTTACCGAACTGAACAAAATCAGCCCGCGTTTTACCGTAGCAGCGGCTTTCGGAAACGTTCACGGCGTTTACAAACCAGGAAATGTGAAACTGACACCGACGATTTTAAGGGATTCTCAGGATTACATCCAACAGAAACACAACCTTGAGAAGAATCCGGTAGATTTCGTTTTCCATGGCGGATCAGGCTCAACCGTTGAAGAAATTCGCGAAGCCATCGGATATGGTGTGATCAAAATGAATATTGATACCGATTTGCAGTTTGCATTTACTGAAGGGATACGTGATTACATGGTTAAAAATATCGACTATTTAAGAACGCAAATCGGAAATCCAGACGGACCGGAAGCGCCAAATAAAAAACATTACGATCCAAGAAAATGGGTTCGTGAAGGTGAAGTAACATTCAACACACGTTTAGAGCAGGCTTTCGCCGATTTGAATAACGTGAATACTCTATAATAACATTTTACAATTGGTCACTGGCAATATTCTAATTGTCGTTGGCCAATTATTAATTACAGATATATGGCTTGGTTTAAAAGAACTCAAAAGGGAATTACCACCGCAACAGAAGATAAAAAAGATGTTCCGAAAGGTTTGTGGTACAAATCGCCAACCGGAAAGATCATCGATGCCGATGAATTGGCAAGAAACTTATACGTTAGCCCTGAAGATGGTTTTCACGTAAGGATTGGAAGCAAGGAATATTTCGAGATTTTGTTTGACAACAATGAATTTACGGAGTTGGATAAAAACATGACTTCAAAAGATCCGCTGCATTTTGTCGACACCAAAAAATATTCCGACCGTTTGAAAGACGCAATGGAAAAAACCAAACTCAAAGATGCCGTCCGCACCGGAGTTGGGAAATCAAAAGGGAAAGATTTGGTGGTTTGCTGTATGGATTTTGCCTTTATCGGCGGATCTATGGGTGCAGTCGTTGGTGAGAAAATCGCCCGCGGAATCGATCATGCGATCAAAAACAACATGCCGTTTGTTATGATTTCGAAATCCGGCGGTGCGCGTATGATGGAAGCAGCTTATTCGTTAATGCAATTGGCAAAAACGTCTGCGAAACTGGCACAATTGGCTGATGCTAAAATTCCGTACATTTCATTGTGTACCGATCCGACTACCGGAGGAACAACCGCATCTTATGCGATGCTTGGCGACGTAAACATTTCTGAACCAGGCGCCTTAATTGGTTTTGCAGGCCCAAGGGTTGTAAAAGATACCACCGGAAAAGATTTGCCGGAAGGTTTTCAAACTGCCGAATTTGTATTGGAACACGGATTTTTAGATTTCATCACGCCAAGGAAAGAACTGAAAGACAAGATCAATCTGTATTTAGATTTGATTTTGAATCAGCCGCTGAGATAAGCCAAAATCCCGATTAGTCGGGATTTTTTTTGTGCCTGACTTTTTTCAACGATTGGGCAATCAGTTTGACATTTGTCATTCGACTTTACATTCCCGTCCGGATCGCTTCCACTGGGTCAAGTCTCGAGGCCGAAATCGCCGGCAGAATTCCCGAGATCAATCCAATAATTGTTGCAAGTGAAGTTCCAAGAAGGATATTGCCAAGACTCAGCACGAATTCAAAATCGAGTACATTGGTCATCACAAGCGCAATGATCCAAACCAACAACAATCCGATCATTCCCCCAATGACGGATAAGATCATCGCTTCGAATAAAAACTGATATAGGATAAATTTATTTTTTGCGCCAAGCGATTTTTGGATGCCGATCAAATTCGTGCGTTCTTTCACCGAAACAAACATGATATTTGCGATCCCAAATCCCCCAACGAGCAATGAAAACAGGCTGATTCCCCAGCCGATCATTTTCATCTGCCCGACAATATTGTCGATCATATCGGTAAATCCGGATAAAATATTGATGAAAAAATTATCTATTTCCTGGGATTTTACACCTCGAAAATTGCGTAGTTTTTGGGCAATGTTGCCTTTCAACTCTTCAATGTCCGCGCCTTTTTCAGGCTTAATTAAAATAACGGGAAGCATCGATTCATTGTTGTCGCCATAAATCTTCCGCAGGAAATTAGACGAAATAAAAGCCGAAGTATCGTTGCTGTTGCCGATTCCCAAATTCATTCCTTGTTTTTTAGTAATTCCAATGACCTGAAAACGGCGTCCATACAAACGCACCATTTTCCCTATCGGATCGACGTCCCCAAAAAGGCCTTTTGCCACTTCAAATCCAAGCACAACAACAGCTGAACCCGAATTTGATTCCGATTCATTAAAAAAGCGCCCTTCTGACAGTTCGAGTCGCTGAATGTCTGCGAATTCATAAGTTACCGCGACAATATTCACGTCGGTCACATCATTGGTTTCGTATTTAAAACTTTCATGCTGCGTAAAAAACTGAAAGCACGAATTTTCAACGTTGCTTAAATTCTCTTTCAGATATTGAAATTCTTCATAATTCACTTTCGGAAATTGCTCGCGTTTCCATTCGGGAACTTCAGTCGGCCCGAAAGACTGGCTCGTCAGGAAAATCGTATTTTTATCCAACGTACTCAGATCTGCCTTGATTTTCCGATCAAGCGAATTCACCGCAGTAAGCACTGCAATAATCGAGAAAATCCCAATGGTAACGCCAAGCAGCGACAAAACCGTACGCAGTTTATTGTTTCGCAGCGCATTCATCGCAAACGTAAAACTTTCTTTGAGCAAGCGCAGGTAGACGACCATAGTGTGTTTTTTGCTCTTCAAATTTAAGACATTCGACTGCAAAAGTGCACACTGTTGTGAAAAAAAATCAACAGCCGTCGGGCGCGGGCCTTGTTATGTTGGTAAACGTTTTTCCATCAAAGGTAAAAGCGCCGCCGGAAGTACCAATCCAGAGTTTTCCGTCCTTGTCCTCTAAAATACTTTGGACATAGCTATTGGCAAGCCCCTCTTTTTCGGCATAATTTGTAAATGATTTGCCGTCGAAGCGCGACAATCCGCCACCTGCGCTTCCAATCCAGAGCGTTCCGGCTTTGTCTTCTGCAATAGTCCAAACAAAATTCTTATTGAGTCCGTTATTTGCTGTAAAATTTTCAAACGCTTTTCCGTCATAACGGCTTATACCACCAAATCGGGTTCCGAACCAAACGTTTCCGGCTTTATCTTGCATGATGCATTGTATAAAATTGTCGCAGAGACCATCTTTTACTGAAAAATTGACAAGCGATCTTCCATCAAAACAATATGCGCCATTGCCATTGGAACCGAACCAAATGTTTCCGTTAGTGTCCTGAAAAATGCTGTTGATTAATTTTGAAGCTGGATAGGCATTTGGCGATTTCGACAAATCGGCTTCTGGGATCTCAAAATTTACAAACGTTTTTCCGTCGTAACTCGAAACGCCGCCTTCGGTTCCAAACCAGAGTTTGCCCGACTTGTCTTTTAAAATGCTCCAGACCTGATTGTGCGCCAGCCCGTCTGAAGTCGTGAAATTCGTAAATTGATTTCCGTCGTAAACTATTACACCGTTGTTTGTAGCAAACCAAATCCAATTGTGTGCATCCTGCACAATGCCTCTTACGATTTCACCACCAAAACCGCTTCGTAAATCCGTCGGAGAAAAATAAACATAGTTTTTTCCGTCAAAACGGCACACGCCATCACCGTTGGTGCCAAACCAGATATTTCCGGCTTCATCCTGAAACATCCGCCGAATGTATTGGCTGATCTGGCTCACAGGTTTCGGCATTGGACCGTAAAACACCGGTGTCAACCAGGCACTGTTTTTTGTTTGGGTTTTATTTAAAGTTTGCTCTTTTGGCTGTCCGTTGCAGGAAGATACGAAAACGAACACAAAAACCAACTGAAGGCGGAAAATAGCTTTCATACTGCTGTTTATTAGATGATTATAACCACGCAAACCTACAAGCTCTCAGTCAAAACACGCTTAATGTAGGTGTAAAAAGAAATGTAAATTTTGTAAATTTTTTGACAAACGTGGCCGCATATCCGAAAAAAGCTGGACTTTTGAAATATGAAAATCAAATATGCGGTGCTTTTATTTTCGGTTTTTCTCCTCTGCGGATTTTATTTTCTGACCAAAATAGAAAACGAAACCAATTTTAATTTGGCAAAACGCGAGATCGAAATCAGGAAAATCGGTAATGAAATTTTGCTTCAGGCTGACGACAGCACCTCGCGGGTATTGCCTGTGAAGATATTTCCGGGCGAAACATACGAGTTGCAATTCGAAAAGAAATTTGCCCTCGAACCGAATGCGCTTGTATCAATCATCCGAAAAACATTTGCAGAAAGCAATCACACAGACTACCTTGTAAACGTCTTAGATTGCGACCACCAAGTCGTTTACGGATATGATGTCTTGAACACGGAAACAAAAACCGCCGTTCCGTGTTTGGGCCGCGACCTGCCTTATGACTGTTATAAGTTGCGCATCAAATTCCGGGATACAGCACCTGATTTATTTAATGAAGCCGTCGCAATATCCTTATTGGCTGTTGCCTTGGTTTTTCCTTTAATGGTTTTCGGTTTCCGCAAAAAGAAGGTGCAAACTATGAAGCTTCCAAATTCCAATCAAATCATCGGCATCGGAACCCTTCTTTTTGATGTTGAAAACAAGTGTCTGGTCACAACTGAAAAGACGATAAAACTCACGACGAAAGAAAGCAGGCTGCTGTTGATTTTTGCAGAAAATCCGAACGAAACCATAGACAGGAGCAGGTTGCAAAAAGAAATATGGGAAGATGACGGCGTTATCGTGGGCCGAAGCCTGGATGTTTTCGTTTCAAAGCTTCGAAAAAAACTAGAATCGGACGTAAACGTTCAGCTTATAAACGTTCACAGCAAAGGCTATAAATTACAAATTAGGAACGTCATTGAATAACGTTGTATGTCAATTCTTATCGGCGAAAAGTCCTTAAAATTTTAAAAAATCCAGGACTTTGTTCCGCAGAAAAAAACTACTTTTGCGGCTTCATACACAACTACAAAAATGAACACAGCAAAAACCATTAAATCGGCACTAATCTCGGTCTTTTCAAAAGACGGGCTGGAGCCAATTGTTCGCAAACTACACGAACAAAACGTTACTTTTTATTCTACCGGCGGAACGGAAGAATTTATTAAAAACTTAGGCATTCCGGTTGTTCCAGTTGAAGATGTAACTTCATATCCATCGATTCTCGGCGGGCGTGTGAAAACACTGCACCCGAAAATCTTCGGCGGGATTTTAAACAGGCAAGACCATGAAGGCGATGTGCAGCAAATGCAGGAATACAACATTCCGCAGATCGATTTGGTCATTGTCGATTTGTATCCATTCGAAAAAACGGTGGCTTCAGGCGCATCGGAAGCTGATATTATCGAAAAAATCGACATTGGTGGCATTTCACTGATTCGTGCGGCAGCGAAAAATTTCAAAGACACTATAATTGTCGCATCGGTCGATCAATATTCAGATTTATTGAATTTGATCACTGAACAAAACGGCGCGTTGACATTGGAAAACAGAAAAGCATTTGCTACGAAAGCATTCCACGTTTCTTCCCATTATGATACGGCAATTTTCAATTATTTCAATACAGACGATACGATTTACAAAGAAAGCATCGCAAATGGACAGGTGTTGCGATACGGCGAAAATCCACACCAAAAAGGATTTTTCTTTGGGGATTTTGATGCGATGTTTACCAAATTACACGGGAAAGAATTGTCGTACAACAATTTATTGGATGTTGATGCAGCGGTAAATTTAATCGCGGAATTCAAGGACAATGATCCGACTTTTGCCATTTTAAAACACAACAACGCGTGCGGATTGGCAACAAGAAATTCAATGAAACAGGCTTATTTAGACGCTTTGGCCGGCGATCCAACTTCTGCGTTCGGCGGTGTTTTGATTGCCAATGGAACTATCGACGCGGCAACTGCTGACGAAATCAACAGCTTATTTTGTGAAGTCGTGATTGCGCCTTCATACGACGATGAGGCCGTAAAAATATTGGAACAAAAGAAAAACAGGATTATTTTGATCCAGAAAGCCGTCGAACTTCCTCAGAGACAGGTGCGAACTGCTTTAAACGGATTTTTAGTCCAGGATAAAAACAACATCACCGACAATAAAGAGCATTTAACAACCGTTACCAACACAGCCCCGACTGCCGAAGAAATTGAAGACTTGCTGTTTGCATCCAAAGTTTGCAAGAACACGAAATCAAACACAATCGTTTTTGCAAAAAACCGTACTTTGATCGCTTCCGGAACCGGGCAAACCTCACGTGTCGATGCGTTGAACCAGGCTATTGAAAAAGCCCATACGTTTCATTTTGATTTGCACGGCGCAGTAATGGCGAGTGACGCATTTTTCCCTTTCCCGGATTGTGTGGAAATTGCAAAAAATGCCGGAATTACAGCCGTAATCCAGCCTGGCGGATCGATAAAAGACCAATTGAGCATTGACTATTGCAACGAAAATAAAGTTGCGATGGTATTTACCGGAACGCGTCATTTTAAACATTAATTTGTTTAACTTTGTGCGTTAAAAATTTATAACAATTTAAACCCTTAAAAGACTTATGGGATTTTTTGATTTCATGACCGAGGATATTGCGATAGACCTTGGTACCGCCAACACGCTGATCATTCATAATGACAAAGTCGTGATCGACAGTCCGTCGATAGTTGCCCGTGATCGCGTATCGGGAAAAATCATCGCCGTTGGTAAGGAAGCCAACATGATGCAAGGTAAAACACATGAAAACATTAAAACCATCAGGCCTTTGAAAGATGGGGTTATTGCCGATTTTGACGCTTCTGAAAAGATGATCAGCATGTTCATCAAAAGCATTCCGGCATTGAAAAAAAGAATGTTCACTCCTGCCCTTCGCATGGTCGTTTGCATTCCGTCTGGAATCACCGAAGTGGAAATGCGTGCCGTAAAAGAGTCGTGTGAACGCGTAAACGGAAAAGAAGTGTATCTAATTCACGAACCAATGGCAGCTGCGATCGGTATCGGAATCGACATCATGCAGCCAAAAGGAAACATGATCGTGGATATCGGTGGTGGAACTACAGAAATTGCGGTGATTGCTTTGGGCGGAATCGTTTGTGACAAATCGGTTAAAATTGCCGGTGACGTGTTCACAAATGACATCGTATATTACATGAGAACGCAGCACAATTTATTTGTTGGTGAAGCAACTGCAGAAAAAATCAAAATTACCATCGGAGCCGCTTTGGAAGAACTCGAAACGCCGCCGGACGAAATGTCGGTTCAAGGGCGTGACTTGTTAACCGGAAAACCAAAACAAGTAGATGTTTCTTACCGTGAAATCGCAAAAGCGTTAGACAAATCGATCCAGCGTATTGAAGATGCCGTAATGGAAACTCTATCACAAACACCACCAGAATTGGCTGCCGATATTTACAACACCGGAATTTACCTTGCTGGTGGTGGATCCATGCTTCGCGGACTCGACAAACGCATCTCACAAAAAACAGATTTGCCGGTTTACATCGCCGAAGATCCGTTGAGGGCCGTTGTTCGCGGAACCGGAATGGCATTGAAAAATATTCCTAAATTCAGAAGCATTTTAATCAAATAGCAGATTTTTAATTTTTCGGAAACGGTTTTATTGTTGGATTTCGTCCAAAATAAAAAAGGCGTACTGATCCCTGAACACTAAAGAAAAATGCAGCAAATATTTAATTTTATATTTAAAAACAGCCATCGATTGCTGTTTTTGCTGCTTTTGGGAATTTCTTTAGTCTTGACGGTTCAGGCGCATTCGTTTCATCGAAGTAAAGTAATTTCCTCTGCCAATTTCCTTACAGGCGGCGTTTACGAACAGATCAATTCGTTTAGTGAATATTTACGCCTGAAAGACCAGAATGAAGAACTCGCCATTGAAAATGCGCGCTTAAAAAGTTTGCTGTTCAACGCAAAAGACACGACTTCGATCCCGAAGATCGACAGCATCAAGGGCGTGGATAAAGTCAACATCATCGTTTCAAAAGTCATCCACAACTCTTACAATTCACAGGAAAATTACCTGACACTGAACAGCGGATCCGCAGCAGGAGTGCAACCTGATATGGGCGTTGTGAACAGTGCGGGAATTGTCGGGATCATCGATAAAACCTCAAAGAATTACGCCACGGTTTTAAGCATCCTGAATGTGAAATCCCAGATCAATGCAAAAATCAAAAAATCAAACCATTTCGGTTCTTTGGTATGGAACGGAAAAAGCACCGGATTTGTTCAATTAATTGATATTCCAAGATTGGCTTCCGTTAGGAAAGGCGACACGATCGTAACCGGCGGGCAATCGGTGATCTTCCCTTCAAATATTGGCATCGGAACCATTTCAAAAATTCAGATTGATAATGAAACGAATTATTACACACTGACCATTAAGTTATTCAACGACATGACCAATCTCGGACATGTGTACATTATCAAAAGCAAAGACCGCGAAGAAGTGTTGAATTTAGAAAAAAAGGAAAATGAATAGTGCTGTATTGATTAATATCGCCCGGTTTATTTTGCTGCTTGCGGCGCAGATCCTCATTTTCAACAACATCAACTTTTTGGGATACATCAATCCATATCCGTATATGCTGTTTATTATTTTATATCCGGTAAACGGAAATAAATACGGACTTTTACTCGCGAGTTTCTTTCTTGGAATTATTATGGATATGTTTTGCAATTCCGGTGGCGTGCATGCAGCAGCGTGCGTAGTTCTGGCTTTTTGCAGGCCCTACATTTTCAAGTTTTCGTTCGGGTTGAGTTATGAATACCAAACGGTTCGATTGAACGATGTATTAACGCCCGAAAGGTTTTCATTCATCTTAATTGCCGTCGTCATCCACCATTTTGTATTATTTTTACTCGAGATCTTCAAGCTGAATTTCCTGCCCGAAATCTTACTGAAAACTGTACTGAGCACCATCTTTACCATCATTCTCTGCATTACGATCATCTACATTATTAAGCCAGGGAAACGATGAGAAAAGTATTATTGCCAACCATTATCATTGTTGCTACAATATTGCTGATTTTGAGACTGTTCTACCTTCAGGTGATCGATGACACTTTCAAATTAAAATCAGACAATAACGCGATCAAGATCCAATATGATTATCCGGAGCGCGGTTACATTTATGACCGCAACGGAAAATTGTTGGTTGCAAACCAGCCGTCGTATGATATCATGGTGATTCCGCGCGACCTGAAAAACATCGACACGCTTGAATTTTGCCATTTGCTGAATATCAGAAAAGAAGATTACATCCGGATCATTGCCAAAGCAAAAGTATACAGCCCGCGCCTGCCTTCGGTTTTCCTGCCGCAATTGAACAAAGCCGAATTTGCTGCTTTCCAGGAAAAGATCAGAAAATTCCCAGGATTTTACATTCAGAAACGATCGTTGCGCGATTACCAGGTGAAATTTGGGGCGAATGTCTTCGGATTCATCACACAGGCCAGCGAAGGCACCGTAAAGAAAAATCCGTATTACAACAGCGGGGATTTGCTTGGAAAACAAGGTGTTGAAGAAAGTTATGAAACCGTCTTGCGCGGAATCAAAGGCGTAAAATACATCCAGAAAGACAAATACAACCGCGAGATCGGTTCCTATAAAGAAGGAAAATTCGATACGATTGCTGTTCAGGGTGAAGACATTAATTTAACAATTGATGCGGTTTTACAGCAATACGGCGAAGAATTGATGATTAACAAGCGTGGCGGAATTGTAGCTATCGAACCAAAAACAGGTGAAATCCTGGCTTTGGTTACCGCGCCTTCATACGATCCATCGATATTAGTAGGAAGGCAACGATCGAAAAATTACACAATGTTGTATCGCGATTCGATTGCAAAACCATTATACGACAGAGGTTTGTTGGCAGAATACCCGCCGGGATCGCCTTTTAAAATCCTCACCGGACTCATCGGTTTACAGGAAGGCGTAATCGATGAAAATACGACTTTCGTCTGCAACCACGGATTCAGTTATGCGCGCGGGAGGTTTATGAAATGCCACTGCCACGGCGGCGTGATGCAATTGCACCGCGGGATTTACGAATCCTGCAATACGTATTTCGCCAGCACTTACATGCGCACGATCAACAAATTCGTTCGTCCCGCCGATGGTGTCGATGTATGGAGCGGGCATTTAAAAAGTTTCGGCTTGGGCCAGTTTATGGGCTATGATTTGCCAACAGGCAGAAAGGGAAAAGCGCCAACATCCAAAACCTACAAACGCATTTACCCGAATGGTGGTTGGAGAAGTACCGCTATCGTTTCCAATTCCATCGGACAGGGCGAAGTTTTAATGACGCCGATCCAGCTGGCCAACATGATGGCAGCCGTTGCGAACCGCGGATTTTACTACACGCCTCATATCATTAGGAAAATCGAAGGCGAAAAAATCGACAAGAAATTCACGACCAAACACGTGACAACGGTCAATCACAAATATTTTGAACCTGTCGTTTCCGGATTGTTTGATGTATACAACAAAGGAACGGCGCATGCACTTCAAGTGGAAGGCATTGAAATCTGCGGTAAAACCGGAACTGCCGAAAACTTTGCAAAGATTAACGGCAAACGTGTCAAGCTTCAGGATCACTCCATTTTCGTAGCATTCGCACCAAAAGACAATCCGAAGATCGCCATTGCGGTATTTGTGGAAAACGGATATTGGGGTGCACGTTGGGCAGGACCGATTGCGAGTTTGATGATTGAAAAGTACATCCGCGGAAAAATCACGCGCACCGACCTTGAAAAACGCATGCTTGAGGGCAGCCTTCAGGGCGAATATGCAAAATATACCGGCAAAAAAGAAACCGACAGCCTTTTGTTGTCGAAGCCTGAATTGACAAAATCGGCAGCACAAAAGCCAGATGATGCTGAAACTGAAAACTAATGAAAAACCAAAGCATCAAAAGCAACCTTGACTGGATCAGCGTCATTTTGTACATTATTTTGGTACTGATGGGCTGGTTCAACATCTATTCGTCATCGCTATCGACCGGTGAGGAAACCGCTATTTTTGACCTGAGCCAATTTTACGGTAAGCAATTGATGTACATCGCATTAACGATTCCGTTGATCATTATCATCCTATCTGTTGATGGAAAATTCTACGAAAAATTCTCGAGTATCATTTTCGGGATCGCTTTATTGTCGCTCGCTGGATTGTTTGTTTTTGGAAAAACGGTAAAAGGGCAAGCCAACTGGTATTCGTTTGGTTCTTTCGGAATCCAGCCCGCCGAGTTTGCAAAAGCCGCAACCGCATTGGCTTTGGCTAAATATTTAAGTGATGTACAAGTCAATTTAAAAGATGTTAACCGGCAAATCCAGGCGTTGGGAATTATTTTTTTGCCGGTGATTTTAATCATTCCGCATGATCCCGGAAGTGCCTTGATTTATGCGATGTTTGTACTCGTATTATACCGCGAGGGCTTGCCGGCCTGGTATTTATGGACCGGATTCGTTGCGATCATTTTATTTGTATTGTCATTGGTTTTCGAACCCTGGGCTGTCATTTTAATGGCCATCGTTGTGATCGCGCTTGTGTATTTAAGAAGCAGGCTTGCCGACAGAAATATTGTTGCCAGCGCAATTGTGTTGGTTCTTTGTTCAGGTTTTGTATTTTCTGTAGATTACATTTTCGACAACGTGTTCAAACAACACCACCGTGACCGTTTTAATATTTTGCTTGGGAAAGAGGTCGATATGAAAGGTATCGGGTACAACACAAACCAGTCTGAAATCGCTATCGGGTCGGGCGGCTGGTTCGGAAAAGGATTCCTCGAAGGCACACAGACCAAGGGCGGTTTCGTTCCCGAACAACACACCGATTACATCTTCACAACCGTTGGCGAAGAATGGGGATTTTTAGGATCAATGGTCGTTATCGCTTTATTTCTGGCGCTCATTTTCAGGATCATTTACCTTGCCGAAAGACAGAAAACCAAGTTCAGCAGGGTGTATGGCTATTGCGTCGCAGGGGTTTTATTTATCCACTTTTTCATTAATATTGCTATGGTTGCGGGGATTTTCCCAACGATTGGTGTGCCGCTTCCATTCTTTTCTTACGGTGGATCGGGACTTTGGGGATTCACGATCTTGTTGTTCATTTTCTTAAAAATGGATGCGAATAAGGTGAATGAATGGTAGTGAACTTTCAGATTTACGATTTTACAACCTCCGCAAATTACATCTGGTAGTCTGGATTTTTTTTGGGAGCTGATTCCTGCTGTTTGCTGTATCTTTTTTGCCACAACATCAAGCGCAACCGGAAAATATCTTCTGACAAAAAAGGATGACGCTGCCATCAGGGCTAATTAAAACTCCAAGCTTTGTAATCGGCATTTGTCTCCAAATCATTTTCTATCGCATCATCAAGCTGCGGAAAGAAATCAATTCCCGTCAACTGTTCGATACGGTCTACAGGCACGACAAATTCGCGCAAAGGTTTTTCACTATCTGTATGCGGAACCAGAAACCCAATCATTTTGTATTTTCCATGGTCTTCGTTCAATAACACTTTGTAATAATACTCGGGAATTGCTACATCTTCCTTGCCAATTGTCTTCAATTTATCATTCAAAATACCAGCGGTAATGACATAGATTCCGTCATATCTTTGCGCCCAATAACGCACTTTCTGTTCGAGCCTGTTCCAAACTCCGCCATTAAAATTGTGCTTTTGTGGCGCAATATTAGAGGTGTAAAAAGTTTCATCAAACGCAGCTTTAGAAAATTTGCGGTCTGCGGCCGGACACAAGTGTCCTTTATCATAGCCCGATTTTTTATAATTGCGCCAATCGGCTGAATGTGTTTTCACTTTTGGATCTTCGATGAAAAATGGCCTTTTGTAGTTTGACGATCTCAACTCTGAAGATTTTAATTCATAAGCGACCCATTCTGATTCTTCAAATTTTTCATTGTAAGATAGCGTAAATCCATTGTGAACCACGACTTGTCCAGTTGTCGATGATGGCAAAAACGCTGCTATCCCTTTGTGTACCGAATTTATTTTGGATAAAATTTCGGTATTCTCATTGGCATTCTCATTTGCAGGGTTTCCGCTTTCAGATTCGACGGTCCTGCAATATGAAAATATTACAAACCCGCACACGATAACAATTCCGACGATTGTTGGCTTATATTTTATCACAACTATATTTTAAAGCGAATGCAATAATAAAAAAAAGCCGCCAGTAAGGGCAGCTTTTCTTCACTCTTTTGAACTATGACTTAATCAGACTTTCTTTTTTAACTTTGGTAACGACATTCTTCTTGGCGTCGCCGGTTGGCTGCAAATCGTCAAGAACATTGATCGCCTCTTCAACGTAAATGTCTTTAGACAAAGACTCGTGCCACCTGTCGCGTTTTTCTTTTAGCACCGCATCATTTTTCATCGCTTCATTTTCGTAAGGAAGTGAAGAGAATTTAAGCGAGTTCTGATAATCTGCAATGGACTTGTATTTTTTGGCTTTTTCCTCAATTGCGTTTTGTTCTGCCTTAAATTTATCGATATTCAGACTGTATACGTTCTCTTTATTTCTTTCGTCAATCCATTTGGCATTTTCATCGATAAGCTTGAATTTTGCATTTTCAGCGACACGTTTTTTGCTGTTGTCAATTGCTTTGTCAAAATTCGTCTGCTTGTCCCAGAAATTGAACACCGCAGGGTCAATTTTATCATAAGGCATGGCGTTGTCAATATCCCGCTCACCCATTTTCAGATAAGCATAACGATCCGGAATGGCTACATCGCTGCTCACGCCTTCCAATTGCGTGGAACCGCCATTGATTCTGTAGAATTTTTGGGTTGTGGTTTTTAACGCACCAAGGTCGCCCATCGTACTTCCCCGCACAAACTGGTTTAGGTCAATGACATTTTGAACCGTTCCTTTTCCGTAGGTTTGTTTGCTTCCGATGATGATTCCACGACGATAATCCTGAATTGCAGCGGCAAGAATTTCAGATGCCGAAGCAGAGAAACTATTTACCATCACGACCAAAGGCCCGTCCCATTGGATTTTTTTATCTTTATCAGAAAGCACTTCTTTTTTGAGTCCGGCTGATTTTACCTGAACGATCGGGCCATCGGCGATGAACAAGCCGGCAATGTCAACAACCGTTTTTAACGAACCGCCACCATTATCGCGAACGTCCATGATGATTCCTTGTACGCCTTCTTTTTTAAGTCGCTCCACTTCGATCGCAACATCTTTTCCGGCATCGCGCCCATCGTTGTTTTCAAAATCGATGTAGAATTTAGGCAGGTAAATGATGCCGTATTTGATGCCGTTTTTCTCAACAACACTTGATTTCGCGTAGGTTTCCTCAA
>Ga0247805_1000688_pt1 | contig 17106 bp, 15 predicted proteins | sample UWRJL044104R1_FD_180930 | JGI IMG/M metagenome (GOLD analysis project Ga0247805, IMG submission 180930) | Plant litter microbial communities from Arlington Agricultural Research Station in Wisconsin, United States - UWRJ-L044-104R-1 | ecosystem: Environmental > Terrestrial > Plant litter >... | reverse complement strand
CGGGAGAAGTTGTACCACTTAAAACGGTGCTTCCCGCCGGACCTTGAAGGCCAACTTGTCCGGGCTCTCCTTGCAGACCAATTTGTTTTTCACAGGAGACGAATGTCATAGCGCAGCTTGTGATTAGCAAACACATTACTGCAATTAATTTTGAAGATTTCATAAAGGATTGAGTTAAAGTTTAAGCTAATGTGAGCTTGATTTCTCAATCCTTTTTTGTCAATGCGATGAACCGGGTGTTTACATGAGTGAAATGGTAGAACTGGTTAGTAAAGCTTCACCGGACCAAGTAACCCTGATGCCCTTAATGCTGATTCTTTTCCCGGTCCGGAGATGGTCCAGGTCTTCCGTTTTCCTTCTGCTTGTCCTGCATCAAAAACCAATCTGTTAAACCAGGTGCTCGTAACTTTAACCTCCAATGTGTTTTCCCCTTGTTTGATAAAGTTCTTCAAATCTACTCGGTAAGGCGCAGCCCAAAGTCGCGCAATTTCCTGTCCATTCAATATTACGGATGCCGCCATATCAACTTTTCCGAGATCCAGGGTGTACTTACGTTGTGGATCGACAGAAGCTACATTGAACTCGGTCGTGTAACTTGCTGTTCCAGAGAAAGCCTTTCCTTCATCCGAAATCTCCAAATCTTTCCATGCTTTAAGTTCGGTTAATTTTAAAGATTCAGGGGCTCCCCAACCTTCAGGAAAAGATAAGTTCCAATTATCCAGCATTTCGACATTTTTTGAGGGAGATTTCTGCGCGATCACGACATTGTTTTTTCCCTTCCGGAATACAACGAAACAGGAACCTGACTTTTCTAAATCAAGTTTGATTTTAGAATATATCCCCTGCTGAGTACTTTCAGTCGGACGGACTGTACCAGTAACAGGATCCCAAAGTTCAGCAATCCCTGAAGCACGGAAACTCAGCTCTTCGTTTAATCCGCGGCCCTCAGGTGCAGTGACATAATACCAGTCCGCGCCTTGAATGCGGCGGTGGGACCATAATGCATTTGTTGCCAAAACATCAGGCTTAATTTTTAAAGCAGTTAAAGCCTGATCTATAGTTATTCCTGAAGCGACATAGCCTTTTCCTACCTTCCGTAAGCCTTTTGCAGATCCACCCCAGATATTTTTAATAGCTATATTGAAACGTTGTTGTATTGCTTCTCCACCAGAAAGCGTGGATAACCCAATAGGTTTTTCACCAACAATGGTAGCGCCATCGCGAACCAGCACATTGATTTTTTCCAATGTTTCAGCGCGCATATATGGCGCATCCGGCAACCACAAAACACGGTACTGAATCCCTTCCGGAGTAACCAGCATTCCGTTTTCGACTTTGAGCCTATTCAGCAGCACATCGGGATTACAGTAATCGTATTTATATCCTTTAGGAAAGGGTGCATACTGATCTGGTTTATGGTTGATCTCATCTCCAAGATACCAAAGCACATCAGAAACCGGTTTTCCGCGCTCGAGAAGGTAAGTACAACGGGACAAATAAGTGGTGAAATCAGGCATATACTGCCACCATGTTTGTCCACGAATGAATGGTGTCCCTATTCCTGCTCCAAAAGAAGTTCCTGGTGCTACAAAAGGAGTTTGTGGATTATGCGTGTAGGTGTGAAATACATAATGACTTACGCCCTCTATGCTATTAATATTTGCAACTTCTTTAAGCGTTTCTAAATGTTCATCCCAGCTGAGCTGCATAGATGTGAAGGCCTCTGCAGCAACACGTGGTTTTCCGTACATCCTCGCCGCCGATGCGGTTGGTTTTATGGGTTTAAAGTTTAATGAGCCTACAAATCCAGAACTTAAAGGTTGCCAGAATTCACACATTGGAACGTCTGCATGTTTAAAATACTCCAGGATATCTCCAGGAAGAACGTCGCCTGCTGCAGTTTCGTAAGCTACTGAAAGTCCATTTTTCTTTGCCAGCGATGACAATTCACCATAGTAATTGTTGGAGACCAAATCGTTCAGTGTATTTCGCCAGTCTGTTAAAAACCGCGAGGTGGTTTCATGGTCTTTTATCACATAGCCAAATAATGCAGGGAGCCATTTTCGAAGTGAATAACTGGATACCCGTTTAAACTCTTCCTCCATTTCTTGTGTCCAGCTTTGCGTATGACATTCCCAACTATCGATCAGCATCCCGTTAAGAAGGCCCTTAGCTAAAGGACCACTTTCATCAGACAGTCGGCCGATATACCCAGCAAAATGAGCTTTGGCACCTGATTTGGAAAGTTTATTTGCTTCCCATCCCGTACCTTCTGCAGGCGCTGGGCCATTTTGTTTACCCGCGTTTACATGACCTAGACGTAGGATCGTCCAGTTTCCTTTAGGCGCAACCCAATTTAATTTGCCGTCTTTGTCCATGCTGCTAGAAATGTCTATAATCTGTTCAGGCTTAATGAATGTTTCGGGCGACTGCTTAGGATGTTCTCCACTACGTTGAATGCTCCTTAATGTCCAGGCGGCTTCTGATTCCCAACTGTTTTTTCTTGCGGCAGAAAACATCTTTATTGAACCAAGGTTCATATCGTATTTATTGGATATAGATACCCGGTATTTTTTTACGCCAATGAGTTCTGAACATGCCAGCGTGATCGGTTGATCATCTTGCCAGTTCGACTGAGGCATTTCAGCTTTAAGGATATCTTTAGTCGTACCATCGGGTAAAATTCCTTGTAAACTAATGGTTACTCCCGGCTCGTAAGACTGTCCATGGTTGAATGCCTGTACGCTGGAGAATTCAAGACTGCGTACTGCAACTGCATCCTCAAATTCTATTTCCAGCCAGTGGGGTTTGTTGGCTTCAGCAGGAGAGAGGCGTATGGACTCCTTTCCTTGCCCTTTGAAGTATGGATCCCAGGTAAAACTGGTATTTGATTTTATTGATTTAGGAACTAGCGGCTTTCCTGTGTCACCAATAGGCGTAGGAAAAGCAAGTACTGTTACATCTTTGTAATCTCTCCATTCCTCTTTATTTGGATCTGGCAAGGGTATGGTTTGAGAAATCGTCTTTCCACCTACCACATCAGTACGGTTCCATATTAAGTTCCGCATCGCATTGGAAGGGGTGATCCATGGACCGCCCGAGGTTGCCCAACCCGGACAATTGTTCATTGAAAATCTTAACCCTAATCGGCGTGCTTCTAAAGCAGTATGCTTCACCGCATCGTCCCAGTGTGCACTTAAACTTGTAATTTGAGGCTGTACCCCGGGCCATGGACCACCAAATTGACCATGAAACATTTGAATCCCAGAGAATCCGGCTTTCGCAATCGCTTCCAGATCACGGGTGATTCCCTCTTTTGAAACATTGCCGCCAATTAAATGAAACCAGGTTTCAGGCCGGTAAATTTTAGTGGGGCTTTTGAATGACGTCTCGTCAGTCTGGCTAAAAGGTCGTTGCAATTCTTGCTGCGTAGGTACAATGGGTACTTTCGGATATTGAGCAGTTGCAACTATGGGAAATAGTGCCAGCAGAAAAACTCTTTTAAATAACGATATGAAGGGCTTTTTATAATTCAATTCGGGTGTACATTTGGTTAAATGATTTCAATTTAACTAGAATCCCTCAAAGTACTGTCCTGCTCTGTCGGTAATCTTCTTTTCCTGCTAATAGATTCCACAAAAAAGCCTGGTATGTCGACATACCAGGCTTATAATACTATTTTTTTAAAGCTTATACTGCTGCATCAATAGCATCACGAAGTGCTTTTGCTGCTGCAGCTGGATCTTCAGCTCCATAGATTGCTGCACCTGCAACTGCAACCTTAACGCCAGATTTAATTACTGCGGTGATATTTTCCAAGTTTACTCCTCCAGCGATTGAAACTGGAACACCTGCTCTTGCAGCTTCATCAATTAATACCTGGATAGAATACCCTTCAGTCCATTGCTCATCTAAACCTGCATGTAATTCTACGAATTCTACACCAAGTTCAATAACTTCTTTAGCACGTTTTACGCGATCAGGATATCCGATAGTATCTACTACCACACCTTTACCATGTGCTTTTGCCGCTTTAACAGCGCCAATGATAGTTGCATTACCTGCTGCTCCCATTACTGTTACTAAATCAGCACCTGCTTTAAAGGCGATATCTGCTTCTAATTCTCCAGCATCTGCAGTTTTTAAATCTGCAAAGACTATCTTATCAGGATGTGCATTTTTCATTGCAGTAATCACTGCAGAACCCATGTTTTTGATTAATGGTGTTCCTAATTCGATGATGTCAACATAAGGTGCAACTTTCGCTGCTAAAGCCAACGCATCTTCTATAGTTAGTAAATCTATTGCTACTTGTAATTTTGCCATTGTTGTTATTTTTATATGATTGTTTAATAATTGATAGGTTATTCCATGTTTGCGTGACGCTTCCATAATTCTTCTGCCGGAGTAGCATCTATTGCCCATAAGGATTGGAAGATGGCGTCATTTAGTAATAGCACGGCTTGCTCAAATAAGCTGCCCGCATACTGATTTGATTTGCTACCACCATGATCTTCTTTTTCTGCGGCAGGAACCAGAATTTGAAAGTCTGATAAGTTGACAAGAGCAGATGATGCATTTGCTGTTGTCACGATCACTTTAGCCCCTACACGTTTAGCTGTTTCTGCGGCTCTAACAATGGAAGCTGTAGTGCCTGAACCAGACGCGGCCCATAATAGGTCACCCTCCTTGATTGCAGGGGTTGTCGTATCTCCTACAAAATGAGCTTGAAATCCCAGGTGCATTAACCGCATTGCTGTTGATCTCATCGCATGGCCAGATCTGCCAGAGGCGATCAGAAATATAGAATTGGCATTATTAAGTTGCTTCAGAATTGCAGGCACTTTCGTGTAGTCAATCATACGTGCAAGTTTTAGATTCTCGTCAATCACCAATTTTAAATTGTCTTTTACGGAGCGTATTAATTGTTCATCATTTGTGTTACTCAAGTCCATTGCATCATTTTTGTTGTGCAAACCTACTCTAAAGGGCTGCTGCGACAGTTACACTTTTGGCCATAAAGGGTGGACTTTTAGGAAATGACGTAAGGATAACGTCATAAAATGATGCATGGGAAGTGTGAATTTCCGAATAGTCCACCATTATTAGTCGATTGTCCCCGTCATTAATTTCACAGTTACTAACTTTAGCGCTATGGAAGCCGCAGCAACAGAACCGAAGTTGGAAAGTTCATTGATTTACATCAGAAACTTGAACAATTGTCCCCCGAGTTATCTAAATGATCCGAATAGAAAAGACTTTTTTGAGATTGTATGGCTTAAGAACGAAGATCCATTACATGCCTTAAAGATTGAGGATAACAATGTCAAAGGAGATTGGATTTATTTGATTCCTCCATACCGGGTGCACCAGTTAAACAAGGCCGGTAAGAATGGCGAGTTGATTTCTTTTAAAAGAGAAATTCTTGAAGAGGGTGATAAGGAATTCCTTCTGGATCTTTTTAAGATCTTCAACGTTCAGGGAGAATTCTCTTGTTTAAGAATGGATGCAGAAGCGGCGGCTGATTTGAGTAACGTGTATAAATTATTAAATAAGGAGTACAATAAAGGACTAGAGAATCTTCCGATTGTTAAAACTTTGTTGAAAGCACTTCTACTGAAACTTATTCAAATCAAGGATTTGGAATTTACAGATCACGACATCAACCAAACCAGGGTTTATGAGTTTTTGATGTTGCTGGAAAGCAATTTTCTAAATGTCAGGAATACTGATTTTTATGCTGGAAAGCTAGGGATTAGCTCCAAACGATTAAACCAGATCTTAAAAGATAAGCTGGACAAAACGGGCATGCAGATCATTCATGACCGAATCATCCTGGAAGCCAAAAGATTAATTATTCATAGTGAACAAACCATTAAAGAGATTTCTTTTGAACTGGGTTTTTCTGATCGCCCATACTTTAGCAGGTTCTTCAAAAAACAAACGGGAGAAAGTCCGGATAGCTTTCAAAAGCAGGTTCACAACCATGTAAAGCAAAAATCAAACACATTGTTTTAGACGCGTAAACTTTTATGAAATTGCGGGAATTCTTCAGCAATACGCTATGTTTTAAATTCTTAGAAATAGACCCTTTTTTTGTAATCTAATTCTTTAGAATATATAATTGCTTGATTGCATTGTGTCTGTATCTTAAGATATTTATGAAAAGTACGGTAGTATTGCATCATGGATTATATATCATTAATCATATATCATGGGTCGAGTGAGCATTGTATTTTTAGTACTCGTATTTACACTCTTTAGTTGCGAGAAAAAGATCAATGAAAAGCAATTTGAAATAGATGTTTTCAGCGAAATATTTAAAAGTTGTTGATTCGACCTATATGGATATTAGAATTTATACAAGTTCCCCGAAAATGGGAGAAGATATATATGATAAAAATGGAAAATGGATTGGACGAAATCTAATTGGACAACAAAAAAGAGATATCGAACATGAAATTAAAATAGAAGCTTTAAAAAAAGACACGACTAATCTTATTATCGCTCTTGGAAACGATGGGTTGATAGATGATAAAACAAAATTGCAGCAGTATAATAGTCGTAAATTTACATTTAAACACCTCTCCGAATTACCTATACATGATGAATATAACAATTGGATCGCCAAGTATCCTAAATTTGCAGGTGTCTTATTCCTTTCTAATATAAAGTTTGATGTCAGGAAAGAAAGTGGAACTTTAGAGGTAGGGTATTATTGCGGATCAAAATGTGGCTTGGGTTATATAGTCACTATTAAAAGAGTCGACCATCAATGGATAATCAGCAAAGTTGAGGATACTTGGATTTCGTAGCGAAACAATTATATCATTATTCCCTCGTTTTTTTGAAGGTGTTTAGACCTTGCTCGCTCTCTTTTAAAATTTAAATGTATCGATAGCACGTAGCCATGGGTATCTGTAGCCTTTTGGATATTTCAAAAATGGAATATTTCCCCGTATCATGAAGATCTAAAGCAGTCATTGCCAACTGAAGCTTTTCAGTGGATAAGCCTGAAGGACGGCCTCCCTTTTTACCTCTAGCTCTTGCTGCAACGAGCCCCGCTTTAGTACGTTCCCGGATAATTTCCCTTTCAAATTCTGCTAATGAAGCAAAAATATTAAATGTAAATCTTCCTGTAGCTGTTGTAGTATCAATGTGATCATGTAGGCTAACGAAATTAACTCCTTTTTCATTGAACACAGCGACAAGATCTACCAGGTGACGAAGAGAACGTCCAAGACGATCCAATTTCCAAACGACTACCTGATCACCCTTATGAAGAGTCGCTAAAAGATTTTTTAGTTAGGTTCTGTCTGTATTCTTGTCGGAAATCTTTTCCTGGTATATTTTCGTGCATCCATAATCTGTCAGCGCATTGAATTGAAGATCTAAATTTTGGTCTGCAGTACTTACTCTTTCGTAGCCTATTTTTATGTTATTTTTATTATCAAAAATTCATTATCAACAATAGAAAAATCCTTTTGATTAATGGAATGGGTTTATGATAATCAGGAAAAATGAAAAAAATATGTACGGCTAGATATGCAAAGATTTGCTTCGCTAAAATCGTAAAGCTTTGTTGAAAATAGATTATTAAAAAACGAGGGAATAGTGATAACTTGAAACAGTTGGTAAGTGGCGGGCATGATCATTAGTTAATGTCCTCAGCTTACAGCTAGTTCATAATCGTCATTGTATTTGTCTGTCTTAAAGTTAAGACGTAATGAGTATAGGAGCTAGTTAGGAGGAAGATTACAATTTTTATTATTGACGTTAAAAAATATGAACCTTTTTTAACAACAAGGATTAAGTACGATGAAAAGTGTTTTATGTTGGAAATTATTTGTTATAAATCGAAAACATATCTATTTTAGATTTATAATAAAACCTTCATGAATAAAGAAATTTTATTAATCGTTGTCGCTATTATATCCGTTTATCTATTTTTTAAATCGATGAACCGACTTAGTACCCTATATTCAGAAGGTAAAATAACAGATGGGAAGAGAATTTTTTTAACCTATGTTTCAACGTTGATGCCAATTGTGGGATTCTTTATGGTTTATTTTTATAAGAGTAAGCTAGAGAAAAACCGTATGTGATTTTTTAAATCCGAACAGCTTGAGGCTTGGGTTCAAATTAAATATTGAATTACGTGATTTTTATCCATTATAAAGTCAAGCCTCAACTTTGGCTACCCCGAATGTTGTATCGATAGCACCTTGTAATATGTGCAAGACCGAATAGTCACCTTTTCATTTACTTCTGTAGATCAGTCTAATAAAACCAGGATATGCCTACCACTCTAAGCTCAATTTAATTGCTGGGCTCAATATTTTCATTAAAGGATCGTTTTAAAAGAATACAATAGTAAACGGCAAAATACGGTTGAAGAATTACTGCAATTTAACATTGAAGTTCACACCAAAGGTAAGTACCGTATATAAGAATTCAGGCCTGTAATTCAATGTGTTGCGGCCAGAGATGGAAAATCTGGCAATGAAGATGAACTTAATAGGCTCAAAGGGACGAAATAACTAGTCGATATGAGCTTTGTATAAGACCAATATGTGTCCAACATGTGTCCATGATAGGTCCATGATTTCCCATCAAAAGTTGGACTTATTACTGATAAATGTCATATTCTTGTAGGTTGTATATAAAGCTCATATAAAGCCCTATGTTGCTCCTTCAACCAAATATAAAATGAATGGCAAGATTTGACGGTAAGCACTTGAGGGGCAAGATAGGTAATACAAGTTATAAAGTGTACAGAAAACAGCAAGTAGTCTCAGGGAAATCTACTAAGACAGAATTCTTACGTACAAAACCAATGGATAGATCTTCTAATCTTTTTGGAAAAGTAAGTACATTGAATTCCTACATCAGGATGTATATGTCTCCATTATTTGACAAGTTTCATGATGGTGAAATGTTGAGTCGATTAAATGGCAGTACTAATTTGGCTTTGAATTCTGTTTTCAATGAAGAGCAGCTCACATTCTCTTTTAAAGCAGATACTTTTAATAGGCTTGCTGGATTTGAGTTCAACATTCAGTCATGTGTAGCCGACGTTTTCCTAGCCTATCTTGCGGTAACTTATACAGCCGGCAATGTTTCAATTCTAATTCCTGAATTGATCGTTTCCAAGCAAATTGAATTTCCATCTTCCAGTCCAATTTGTAGGATTATTTTTTCACGAACACATTTAGATTTGGAAAGTGGATATGGAGAAGATTCGGAATTGAAATACATAACGGTAGTAAAGGACCAAACATTGGCTGTAATCCCGCCTCAAACCATAGAATTTGACACAGAACCAGGATGTCTTTGCCTTATTGGAATTGGATTTCACTTTTACAAGAAGTCTTTCGTAGGTGAAGTCATGACCAATAGTAAGGAATTTAATCCTGTAGCAATTTTAAGTGCTCATATGACTGACGGTATACATGTTTTGCCTGTTGAGGGAACTTGGTCTGAAATGATAAATACAAAAGGCAAAGCCGCGATATTTAAAACTTCGATAAAAGATCTTGACTAACTTTAATCAAGCAGGAATCTTATTGAACTTCCAACTGTTGCACAATCTTTGAAATCACCTCTGGATCAGAAATAATCTTCGTATGACTGTTGTGTTCGGTTTTCATCGGAATAACCTCGGGATGCTGAGCTAAAAATTTCTCAATATCAGCTACCGGGGTAACAGTATCATTTTGCTCGTAGATAAGCGTGTGTTTTATACTGTCATCAAAATCATACATTTCCTGAACATGAAAAGTATTGATGCTTTGCTGGTATAAGGTTTCGAAATCGTCGAGAAATAGCTGCTGGTTATCGGGTGAGACTTCCACACTTGTCATGCTCCCTTTAAAGTTCTCTTTTAAATTGATCAGAGGTGCGATAGTAATTAAATGCGTTGGGAATTCATGTGTTTCCTGCAGTACCCTAACCGCTGCCATGCCTCCTAAGGAATGACCTATCATTACATCGGGAATACCGTAAACTTTTTCGATTTCTTTTATTGCCTCTGCAAAAAGGAAGAGGTTGCTTAAATTTCCTTCAGCGCCTCCATTTCCAGGAGCATCGAAAGCAATTACCTTTACGTCTGGAAGAGTCAGTAAACCCTTTATTAAATCATAAAAATCCAGCGCTTTTGAGCCCCAGCCATGAATAAGCAGGATAGTCCTGGCACCTTCTCCCCATATAAAACAAGGAAAGCTAAGTTCCTTTTCGCTAAAATATCTATCGTAGGCTTTAAGTTGTATTTGCTCGGAAAGATTAATTAGTTGTTGTTGGTGTAGTCTCAAAGGCATCTTCGGAGAATAACAGATGAGCTCCCAAATTAGCTGCTGGAGTTCGTTTGAAGTTTCATCCTGCTGTTTGATACTTTGAATAACATGCTTGAGGTGCTTCATGCTTTAAATGTAGTGATTATTCTGCTGCATGACTTTTGCTGTCTGACTACTTCCATCATGACTCCAGCCTGGAGGATAAAAGATATATTTTACTTTATCAGTGAAAGTTGGAGCCTTTTTTACATCCTTATACAAAGCTATAAATTCATGGAATATAATGTTGACCGGACCATTGTCTGTTGGTTGTTTTGTTAATCCATAAACGATTTCTTCGTCTTTAACTTCTTCCTGGAAGGTTCCAAACATCCTGTCCCAGATGATGAGTACCATTCCCATGTTCTTGTCCAGATACCGCAAATTACTTGCATGATGTACACGATGGTGGGATGGGGTTACAAAAATGTATTCTATTATTGGATGTAGTTTTTTGACTACTTGCGTGTGGACTAAATTTCCATAGATCTGTGTGATCAGGTAAGCGAAAAGGATGTCAAAGGCATCAAAACCAATCAACGCCAGCGGAAGGTAGAAAAACACCCTATACAGCGGTTCAAATACGGTGGACCGGAAACCAGTGGTTAGATTGAAAAACGTTGAGGAGTGATGCGTAACATGCATCGCCCAGAAAAGACGTACGTAATGGCCTGTATAGTGCAGTACCCAATACAAGAAGTCCTGAGCTAAGATCAACACTACCCAATAAACCACAACATTATGGATTTGGAAGAGTCGGTAATAAGTGTAAACGTAATGAAGCAGTAGAAAGGTCCCTGCTTTGGTCGCCAGGTTAATGAAAAAAGCTGCGGCCATTAAGTAAATGTTGGTGAAGGTATCTTTCTTTTGATAGTGCTTGCTATCGTGAGCATAGCTAAAATACATTTCTACAACAGTCATCACCAACACCATGCTGAACAGCAGGATTATTGAGATGCTTTTGTCAAATTGAATCATGATTTATTAATATAGGTAGGATTTCTACTGTTCAAACATTAGGCCTAATTGCCAAAAATAATCTCTACTTTTAATTTTATGAAGCTTTATGCTTCTATTTTACTAACTCAATACAAAACTGATGATGAATACAAAATTATTTGTTATTCCTGTGATCGCTACTGCTTTTCTAAGCCTTGCGTCTTGCAGTAACAAGGAGTCCACAGAACTGCGTTCTGGAATCATCCTTAAGAACATGGATACTACCGTTAACCCGGGAAACAACTTTACGCAATACGTAAATGGAACCTGGGTTAAAAACACAAAACTTCCGGCAGATAAGTCTTCCTATGGAGCAGGGTCGATTGTCAATGACGAGGCTCAGGAAAATGTTAAAGCAATAATTGAAAATGCTGCGAAAGCAAATGGCAAAGACGGATCTGAAGAGCAGAAAATAGGTGATCTCTATGATTCTTATTTGAACATGAAAGTTCGCGATTCCATCGGTTTAGCGCCGCTAAACGAAGAATTCAAGAAAATAGATGCCATTAAAACTTCGAAGGATTTCGTTGATTATTTAGGTTACGCGAATAAAGTAGGGCTTAAAATACCTTTCAATGTAAGCGTAACAGAAGATTTCAAAGATCCAAAGAACTACATGTTATTGACGTGGCAGGGGGGACTTGGTCTACCTGATCGCGAATATTATTTTCTGAAAGATGCGAAATCAGTAGAAATAAGAGCAAAGTATCTTGCTCATATTGAGAGGATGCTGCAATTGTCGGGCGTTTCTGATGCCAAAGCTAAAGCTGCAAAGATACTTGCGCTGGAAACAGCTCTTGCAGGTAAGCACATGAAAAAAGAAGACACCAGGAATATGGGTGCTTTGTATAATAAATATGCGATCAAGGATTTAGGTAAACTAACTCCAGATTTCGATTGGAATGGCTTTTTAGCAGCTGCAGGAATAAAAGGACAGGATAGTTTAGTTGTTACTCAGGTTGCTTATACCAAGGATCTAAATGCTATTTTAAAAGGTACTCCGTTAGACGTTTGGAAAGACTATTTTAAATGGGGAGCAGTTACAGGTGCTTCTACCTTGTTGACAACAGCGTTAGACCAAGCTAATTTTGATTTCTACGCTAAAACACTTTATGGTGTTCAACAGCAGAAACCACAATGGCGCAGAGCCGTTGATATGGTGAACGGTAACCTTGGCGAAATGGTTGGTAAGCTATATGTAGAGAAGCATTTTCCGCCTGCAGCCAAAGAAAGAATGTTGAAGCTGGTTAATAACCTTCTGAAAGCTTACGAGGAAAGCATTAAAACTTTAGACTGGATGAGTCCGGAAACGAAGAAACAGGCTTTGGTTAAGATCTCTAAGTTTACACCTAAAATCGGGTATCCTGATACATGGAGAGACTACGGTGCTTTAAAAGTTAAAAAGAATGACCTTTACGGAAACTCTCTTCGCGCTACAGAATTTGAGTACAATAGAACAATTGGTAAACTAGGGAAGCCAGTAGATCGAAAAGAGTGGGGGATGACTCCTCAAACAGTTAATGCCTATTACAACCCAACAATGAATGAGATTGTGTTCCCAGCAGCTATTTTGCAGCCGCCATATTTTGATATGGAAGCGGAAGATGCAGTGAATTATGGTGGTATTGGTGCAGTGATCGGACATGAAATTGGGCACGGTTTTGACGATCAGGGTGCGACATTTGATGGCGATGGTGTATTAAGAAATTGGTGGACTCCAAAAGATCTTTCTGAGTTTAAGAAAAGAACAAATGCATTGGTTGCACAATACAATAGCTTCAAGGTATTCCCTGACCTAACGGTTAACGGGACTTTCACTTTGGGAGAAAACATTGGTGACCTTGGTGGTTTGAGTATCGCTATGAAAGCTTACAAAGCAAGTTTGGAAGGTAAACCTGCTCCCGTTATGGATGGCTTTACTGGTGAGCAACGTGTATTGATAGGCTGGGCTCAAGCATGGTTAAACAAAGCAAATGATCAATCGCTACGGAACCAGGTGGGAACAGATCCACATTCCCCTGCTACCTTCAGAGTAAATGGTGTGGTAAGAAACATACCTGAATTCTACGAAGCTTTTAAAGTTAAGCCAGGAGATTCTTTATATCTGGCTCCAAAAGACAGAGTGAAAATCTGGTAAAAAATAAGAGGCCTCGCTAATTTGATTAGCGGGGCCTCATTTTATCAATACTAACTACTTATATAATTTTCTAGCTGTGATATCGTCTGTTTTTGATCTGCAATAATAAACTTCACCACATCGCCAATGGAAACCATGCCTAATAGCTTTCCATTTGCAGCCATAACCGGAAGGTGCCTGATGTGTTTATCTGTCATGATTTTCATGCAGAGATCAATAGAATCTTTCGGTAGGACCGTAATTGGATCTGCCGTCATAACTTCTTTAATCGGTGTTTCCGCAGATGATTTACCATGAAGAATGATTTTACGGGCATAATCTCTCTCGGTAAAGATGCCAGTAAGTACTTCACTTTCTACAATCAGAAGAGCGCTAATATTACGTTCCATCATATATTGCAGGCCTGATAATACGGATGAATCTTCAGTAACTGAAAATATTTGAGACGGCTTCACGTCTAGCATTTGTTGTACTGTTTTCATAAAGGTTTAATATTTAGCTTATTGAATATAGCTAAATATTCCTAGTCTAGCAATTCTAATATTTCCTCGACATATTTTCTGTCGTTTGCTAGCCGTGGAACTTTATGTTGTCCGCCAAGCTTTCCTTTTTTCTTTAACCAGTTGTAAAAGGTGTTACACGGTGCATTGTGAACCTTCGGTCTTCTAAGCGCTAAATCTTTAAAGCGTTTGGCATCGTAATCTGAATTCACATCTCTCAAGGTCTGGTCCAATACATCTACAAACTTTTCGAAGTCGTTGGGTTGCTGATCGAATTCAATGATCCACTCATGACCACCAACGTCTTCACCTTTGAAATAGATCGGACAAGCTGTGTAATCTTTAAAAACTGCGCCTGTAACATCGCAAGCTTTACAGATAGCCTGCTCCGCATTATCTATGATGACTTCTTCTCCAAATGCATTGATAAAATGCTTAGTTCTTCCGGTTATGCGAATTCTATATGGAGAAAGGCTGGTGAATTGTACCGTGTCGCCGATCATGTAACGCCATAATCCTCCATTTGTGGAGATAATGATCGCGTAGTTCTTATTAAGCTCTACCTGATCCAGAGAAAGCGTATCGGGATGCTCGTCATCCAATTTTTCAATAGGTAGGAATTCATAGTAAATTCCATAATCTAGCATGAGCAACATTTCATCAGAATTTACTTCATCCTGAATGCCAAAAAAGCCTTCGGAAGCATTGTAAGTTTCCAGATAGTACATGTTGTTACAAGGAATCAACTCTTTGAACTGTTCCCTATAAGGTTTAAAGTTTACTGCGCCATGAATATAAAGTTCGAGGTTGGGCCAAACCTCTAAAAGGTTATTTTTTCCTGTGATTTCAAGTACCTTTTTGGCCAGAACAATAGTCCAGGTTGGTACGCCGGCAATGTTGGTTACATTTTCCTTAATGGTGGCCTCTGCCATTTTCTCCATCTTGGTTTCGTAATTGTCCATCAAAGCAATGGAAATATTTGGCGTGCGGTAATACTCTGCCCACATTGGCAGGTTCTTAATCAGCACTGCCGAAAGATCGCCGTAAAAGGAATCTTCATTAAGTTGATTAATTTGGTGACTGCCGCCAAGAACCAGGCCTTTGCCCGTTAAAATTTGATTATCCGGTCTGTTGTTGCAGAAGATCGACAATAGATCCTTACCGCCTTTGAAATGGCACTCCTGCAGGGATTCTTCCGACACAGGAATAAACTTACTGCGATCACTTGTTGTACCTGATGATTTGGCAAACCATTTGATTTCAGATGGCCAAAGTATATTTTGCTCGCCATTGAGCATGCGCTCAATATATGGCTTGAGTGTATCGTAATTTTGAAGAGGTACGCGCTCCTTGAACTGTTTTGGATTCTCTATAGTGTGGTAATCATATTTTTCTCCCCACTCGGTATCCTGAGCACTGGAAATCAATTTGTGAAACCATTCTTCCTGAACATCATGGGGATATTTTATAAATAGCTCGATCTGATGAACGCGCTTCTTCATATACCATGTAAAAATTGAATTTACAATTGCCATAAGGTGTTAATCAGGTTATAGGGTTTTTGTGCGTAAAACAAAGTTGGAACCTAGATATACACGTCTTACCATTTCATTGGCAGCTAAAACTTCCGGTGTTCCGGATTCAAGAATTTTACCTTCAAACAATAGATAAGCTCTATCAGTAATTGATAAGGTCTCCTGTACATTGTGGTCGGTAATCAAAATGCCTATATTTTTTTGCTTGAGTTTATGGACAATAGTCTGAATTTCTTCTACAGCAATAGGATCTACCCCTGCAAAAGGTTCATCTAAAAGAATAAAGTTAGGGCTTGCTGCAAGGGCTCTGGCAATTTCTGTTCTTCTTCTTTCGCCGCCAGACAATAAATCACCCCTGTTTTTTCTTACTTTATGAAGACTGAACTCATTAATTAGCTCTTCCAGCTTTTCATGGCGTTCTTCTTTGCTCATTTTGGTCATTTCAAGAATAGCCATAATGTTGTCTTCAACAGAAAGCTTACGAAAAACAGAGGCTTCCTGAGCTAAGTAGCCGATACCTTTTTGAGCCCTGCGGTACATCGCATCTGAAGTGATATCTTCATCATCGAGGAAAATTGTGCCCTCATTAGGTTTAATTAAGCCTACAATCATGTAGAACGATGTGGTTTTACCTGCACCGTTCGGGCCAAGAAGCCCAACAATTTCTCCCTGACTAACAGAAAAAGAAACGTCGTTTACTACTGTTCGTTGCTTATACTTCTTAATCAGGTTCTCAGCTCTTAATATCATTTGGTATATTAATTATCTACTTTAATTGCTTTAATGTTCAACTGTATATTGCGTTGATCTTTCCACACATTTTCTTCTACTGTATAACAAACAGAGAAAGGTTGATTTGGTTGCAAAAGCTTTTCGTAATCCGCCAAGCCAAAGCCAATACAGTCAAAATTACTTGAATTTAATTGTTTTAAACTAAACTTAAGATGTTTTTCGCTTAGCGTACGGGGAATACCAGCCAGGAGAACATGATGCGTTACAAATACAGGTGCACTATTATGGGGACCAAAGGGAGCCATCTGGCTGATAATGCGTTGAAATTTGCCATTGATCTGGTTGAAGTCAATCTCTGCATCGATTTTAACTTCAGGACAAAGCAAATCATCTGTAATAGTTGCAGATACAATATTTTCAAATCGTTCGGTAAACAACTCAATGTTTTCTGGTTTCATGGTGAGGCCAGCGGCAAACTTATGTCCCCCAAACTGTACCATAAGATCCTCACATCCCAATAATGCTTCGTAAAGATCAAACCCTGCTACTGAACGTGCGGATCCTGTCAACAAGCCATTCGATTCTGTTAGAACTATAGTTGGTCTGTAGTATCTTTCTATTAGCCGGGACGCTACAATACCTATAACACCTTTATTCCAGCTTTGATTGTATACCACAGTCGTTTTCTTACCAATCAATATTTCACAATCATCGATTAGCGCCAATGCTTCAGCAGTAATCGTTTGATCAGAGGTCTTGCGGTCGGTATTTTGAAGGTTAATAAACTCACTTTGTTCTAATGCAGCATTATCTTCATCACAGATGAGCATTTTCACTGCTTGATTTCCATGGTCCATTCTGCCTGCAGCATT
>Ga0247805_1000687_pt1 | contig 17123 bp, 13 predicted proteins | sample UWRJL044104R1_FD_180930 | JGI IMG/M metagenome (GOLD analysis project Ga0247805, IMG submission 180930) | Plant litter microbial communities from Arlington Agricultural Research Station in Wisconsin, United States - UWRJ-L044-104R-1 | ecosystem: Environmental > Terrestrial > Plant litter >... | reverse complement strand
TATCAATAATAAATAAATTGGATTAGAGCAAATAATCAAAATGTATAGGTAAGTCATTCATTCTCTTACCTGTGGCATTAAATATAGCATTGGAGATAGCCGGTGGCATGCCTACTAATCCGATCTCCCCTATCCCTTTAGTACCTAATTCATTGATCACTTCATCTTTCTCTTCCACAAAAATAACATCCAGTTCGTGGATATCCGCATGTACAGGGATATGGTACTCTGAAAGATTCTGGTTCATATATTTACCCAGGTTATTATCCAATATGGTTTCTTCCCTTAGCGCTTTACTGATCCCCCAGATCATGCCCCCCAGAATTTGGCTTTTTGCCGTTTTCGGATTAATAATTCTTCCACCAGCAACAGAAGTTAATGCCCGTGTAACATTAATTACGCCCAGCTCTTCATCTACCTCTACTTCCACAAAAACCGCACTGTGTGCAGCCCGTGCGTATTTACTCAATTTTAAGGCATGCGGATAACCGGTATTAGTGGTTTTTATGGGCTGCCCTTTATTTTCTTCCACAAGAGTAATCAGGGAAAGTATAATCGACGGATCCTCTTTTAATGCTATTGCACCATTTTGAAATACAACATCTTCCAGCCCCGCATCGCTAAAGGGAGAGCCTTTGATGCCTTTAGCAAGCTTAAACAGTTTCTTCCGCAGTGCTTTACCAGCTGCCTTAATTGCTACCCCTACGGTAGAAGTTGTAAAAGAACCACCCTGGATAGGTGCAAAAGGCATTTTGCTGCTACCGTAAGAAAAAGTTACCTGTTCTACCGGTAAGCCTAACTCATCAGCTGCGATTTGTGTCATGATCGTATAAGTCCCGGTACCAATATCAGTTACCGCACTCTTAACATGTAAATGTCCATCAGGTGTGATCATTGCTTCTGCCCGTGCAGGCAATTGCATCGCATCCCACATCCCTGTAGCCATTCCATAACCTACCAGTTTGTTACCCCGTTTTATACTTCGTGGCTCAGGTCTACGTTCGGACCAGCCGAACTTTTCGGCCCCCTGTAGATAACAGGCTCTAAGTTCCTTACTAGTATAAGGTTTACCTTCTGTAATATCCTCCATTGTATAATTACGCAGACGCAATTCTATCGGGTCAATTTTTAACTGGTGAGCAAGCTCATCCATGGTGATTTCTATGGCATGCATTCCCGTACTGCCTCCCGGGGCACGCATATCAAGCGGAGTAAATACATCCAATGGAACCAACTGGTATTCCAGCAGGTAATTTGCCGCAGGGTATAGTTTTGGTGCCCAGCTTACCACTATTTCAGTATAATCTTCAAACTGTGAAGTTTCGCCAATAGCCTTATGGTTAATCGAAGTTACTTTTCCATCCACATCCGCCCCAAAGCGGGTATACTGTACCGTTGGCGGTCTGTGCCCAAAAGTATACATCTGGCTCCTGTCGAGAGTAACTCTGACATGTCTTTTTAGTTCCAGCGATGCCATAACAGATAGGAAAAGCTGATATTGAGGGCGCAGTCCCGATCCGAATCCACCCCCCACAAAAGGAGAGACCACTCTCACGTTTTTATAGCGCAGGCCAAATACATTGGCCACATACAACTGGCAATTCACAGTACCCTGTGTTTTGTCATAAATGGTTAACTTCCCTTTTCCTTCATATACAGTTGTTGTAGTAAACAATTCCATCGGATTATGATGTTCTGTACCATGGACAAATTCACCTGAAGCTTTGAAAGGAGCTCTAGCATAGGCTTTTTCAAAGTCCCCGGACGGTTTCGGCGGAGGTGGTTTTAAAGCTGATGCCATTCCCATTTTCGGGTCTCTCGCCTTGGCCAGGTTTTGATGCAGATCAGTATTAAATTCATCTTCTATATAATCGACACGGATCATACTGGCTGCATAACGGGCCAGTTCAAAAGTTTCTGCGACGATCAAAGCTATGGGCTGACCGTTATATTTAATTACCTCGTCGTGCAAATACCGGAACGGTGTACCCGGAGGGGCATCCATATCTGCATACTGCAAATCAAACCACGCTAATGAAGGGCGGTTTTCGTGTGTAAATACTTCTGCAACCCCTTCTATATTTTTTATTTCTTCGGTATGGATCTTTACGATTTTACCTTTGGTAATCGTACTGCTTACCACATAACCATAAAGCAAATCAGGCACATTGTATTCGCCTGCGTATTTAGCCGCACCGGTCACTTTCAGCGGACCTTCCAGACGGCTGATGGACTGACCAATGGCAGGTTGTTCAGTTAAAGGGTTTATCCCTGTTAAATTCTTCATATACTCTGGATTTAAGCTGATGGTTGTGCACCCGGCAGCTGACTAGCAGGATCAAGCGCCATCATACAGTTGCGTACAATTGCTTTTTTAGCCAGCTCTATTTTAAAATTATTGAATTCGTATCCTATTGCTCCCTGAAGGATCATTTCCGCAGCAGCAGCGAAATTTTCCCTGGTCGCACCTTTGCCAGTCAGCCACTTCTCTGCCTCCTCTGCCCGCCATGGTTTATGGGCCAGGCCGCCTAAAGCGATCCTTGCCTCTTTAATTATATCACCATCCAGCTCTAATGCCGTTGCTACCGATACCAGCGCAAAAGCATAGGAATTACGGTCCCGCAATTTCAGGTACGAATAGTTCCTTTCAAAACCCTTTTCAGGTAAGGTGAGTCCAGTAATCATTTCTCCCGGCTGCAGATTATTATCCAAATGTGGGGTATCGCCAGGTAGACGGTGAAAATCTTTAAAAGCCAACTGGCGTTCACCATCAGGGCCAGCTATATGTACAACCGCATCTAGTGCTGCAAGTGCCACACACATATCAGATGGGAATACTGCAATACAATGTTCGCTGGTACCAAGTACAGCCATAATCCTGTTATACCCCGGTATTGCCGCACAACCCGAACCCGGAACACGTTTATTACAAGGTGAAGAAGCGTCATAAAAATAGTAACAGCGTGTGCGTTGTAATAAATTTCCCCCGTTGGTCGCCATATTACGGATCTGTGCCGAAGCACCTGCCAGTATTGCTTTTGAAAGTAAAGGATACCGTTTTTCAATCAAAGGGTGGTATGCAGTATCCGCATTGGTCATCAATGCACCGAGGTATAGCCCTCCTTCTTCCGTTTCTTCAATCGTATGATGATCAGCTATAGGATTAATATCAATTAACTGATCAGTATGGTCCAGGTTATACTTTAATAAATCGATCAGGTTAGTACCACCGGCAAGGAACCGGCTATCTTTACCCTGGTTTAGTTTATACAGACCATCCTGTACATTTGTTGCCTTGGTATAATCAAAATTATTCATAGCCACCTCCGTCTTTTACCTGCATAATGGCATCAATTATCTGCGTATTTGCACCGCAACGGCATAAGTTTCCACTCATTAGTTCCTTTACTTCTTCCCTGGTTTTTGCCTTACCCTCGTTCAGCAAACCTATAGCACTGCAAATTTGTCCCGGTGTACAATAACCGCACTGGAACGCATCGTTGTCTATAAAAGCCTGTTGTAAGGGATGAAGTTTTTCTATTGGGGCAATTCCTTCGATCGTGGTGATTGCTGATCCGTCTTTTACTACGGCAAGTGTAAGGCAGCTAAGCACCCTTTTTCCATCACAAAGTATTGTGCAGGCGCCACATTGTCCGTGATCGCATCCTTTTTTAGTACCGGTAAGATCAAGGTATTCCCTTAATGCATCCAATAAGGTTACATAAGGAAGTAGTTCCATCTGGGTTTCAGCTCCGTTAATGCTGAGCGTAATCGCTTTGGGCTTGACTGATAGTTCCCCGCTAATAGGGTTGAGCAGTTCTGTCTTCATTGCAGTATAGGTTGGTGATAACGCTATAACTGGTTTAAAAATCTATTGTTTTTAAGAATGCTTATAAATAGAGCGGAGGAAAATGCCTGTGATTGGCAAAATTATTATTTTGAAATTGACTCCGGGATAAAAAATTGGGGGGATAACTTAAAGTAGTGTGCCAGCAGACCTACATGCTTCAGGTTGTATTTGGCCGGGTTTTTAAAATTCTCCACGTTACCGATAAATGACGGGGAGACCTCCAATATAAAGCCCAAATCGCTTTGCCTCAATTTTTTGTCTCTTCTCAATTTTGAAACCACGTCAATTACGTATTGTTCTATATAATCCATTTTGAATAAATATTTCTATCAGTTAAATCGCTCCTGGACAACAATATGTAATGATAAATACCAGGTTATGAAGCAGGAACTCCGTTCTGATAGGTGTAATTATAAAAGGTTAAAGGAGAATTGTCTGCGGCATAAAGGCCGACAAAGTATTAAAAAAAGCTAACAGCCCGGAAACAGGTTGCTGACATGTGTAAGTTACATATATATACATTACAATCATACTACTAATTTGTTTGATAAGGCAATCACCTTGGGTAATTATCCTTCGGATATTAATTTGAGACACTTAACCCCAAGTATTTCTTTTATAAACATTTCCTTAAAATTTTGGTTATGCTTCAAAATATAAACCAAACTTTAAAGACATGGCAGAATTAAACGTACAACCTAAAAAGAAGAACCCTATACTGTGGGTTATCCTCGCAATCATTGCTCTTGCATTGCTATTTTTCCTCATCAGGGGCTGCGGCGAAAATATAAATGAAGGTGCGAAAACTGATACTGTTGCTACAACGGTGGTGAGCTGGGATAAGGTAGATTTCAACGCTCCAGTTGCATCCTACCAGGAGGTTACCGACCAGGGCATTACTGTACGTGGTAATGATAAGTATACAATATATGGTTTAGGGGAAAACGTGCTATTTGCTAAAGACCAGAGTACAATTCAAACTTCAGGTGAGGCACAGTTAAAACAAATCTCAGCTTCGCTGAAAAAACGTTTCGGAGATAGTTCTGTAGCTATTTTCGGTAATACTGATGCTACAGGCAGCGCAGCACATAACCGCGAACTTGGAGCCGCACGCGCAAAAGCAGTAAGAGAATGGCTGATTAAAGATGGTGTTGCGGAAGATAAGATTACAGTACAATCTAAAGGAGAGTCTGACCCGGTTGCTACCAACGCAACAGAGGAAGGTAAAAAATTAAACAGAAGTGTAGAGATTGTGGCATTGGCCAATGCTGCACGTTAACAGAATCTGATTACTAAAATTTGAATTAACTATGGCTTACGAAGAAAATAGGAATGACCGCCTGGAAGAACTGAGCGGCAGCAGTTTTGAAATTGCAGAAAACCAACCTGATATTACGGACTGGGAAATTTTTGATGCATCAGGAGATTATATAGGTGATGTGGAAGACCTGATCTTTGATTGCGAATCTTATAAGGTCAGGTATATCGTGACGGATCTTGATGAACCGGATACTGATAACGACCGGCTTGTACTGATCCCGATTGGACTGGTGACCCTACAGGAAAATGAACAGGAAGTTATCCTGACTGCCGCCGTTGCTGCAAACGTGGGTTTTCTACCTACCTACAAAAAAGGTCAGATAACCCCTGCTCATGAATTGCAGATACGTGATGTTTTAACTGGAAATATTGCGGGAAATATAGCTGGAAGAGCGTACGAACAACATCCGGAAGATTTTTATACCCATAGTCATTTCGATGATAAAGGATATGTGAAAAACCCTCCTGGCAAGGATGGGCTGGAACCTGGGCAAATTATTTGATAAAAAATTTTGATAATTATAATATATTAAATAATTTCATGCCAACATTACGTAACATCATAGGTTACGATTGCTGCAGAAGTAGTGGTTTACATCTTGCAGCATATGGAGAAATCCATATGAATCAAAAAACCTGCAGTCTTAATTGATTGCAGGTTTTTTTGTTTTTCAGACAGCAATAAACTTATTTGCCTTTCAAAGGGATTACCCTGTAGTTATCCATTTTTGACTTTTTCAACACAAGGTTACGAACCGCATTTTTGCCGTTCATATTGATCACCAATGCGCTATCAGTAACGTAGACTACTTTAAAAGTGGCCAGCTCACTTCCATTAACGAGGTCCGTCAGCTGGATGGAATAACCCGCATCGTCCTTCACAGCTTTAAATCCCTGTACGATCTTCGACTTTTTACTGTCGATGTTTATTTTACCATTTGCAAAAAAAGATATGCTGCGGATCATATCATCTGTTTTTTCTGCCTTTACCTTTTCTTCCGGAACCCATTTACCAACTAATTGCTCAGGAACAGAACCGGGTATAATTTTATGCTGGGCGCTAAGTGATAATGAAACCAATAAAAATGAAATCAATAGTATATTTTTCATGATGCAGTCTGTTTTTTATAGTTTAAATTTAGTAAAACCTTAACTAAATGTCAAGTCAAAAAAACAAAACAGAAACAAGTATGTTACAGGCTTAAATTAAAATTCTTCCCACATGATTACAATTCCTAACGAAAGAAAATTACCACAATCTATCATTTTCCTTAACCTCTCATCTTTATTTACGAATTATTGCCTTAGCAATACAGAAGTAGCGTATGCATTGCATTATACGAATAAAAATGACGGGATCTCAATTATCCATGAGGATGATAAAGTTCTTGATATCAAAGTGACAGATGCGGATATCCGGATTACTCCTTTAGCCCTTTCAGATCATCTGTATGAGATATCTGGGAAGTTTATCAAATCATTGATTAAATAAACCGCTGGCTCCCTGTAACGGAGAGCACACTTCCAATGAGATTAACCATCACCCAAAGGCAGCGTAAACCAGAATGTACTGCCTCCGCCCAATTCACTTTCAACCCCTATTTCTCCGCCGTGGCGACTGATAATATCCGCACAGATATATAGTCCTAAACCTAATCCGGAGATTTGTGATCCCGCATTTTCCGCCCTGTAATATCTGGAAAACAAGTGCGGGATCTTAGCCTGGTCTATCCCCGGCCCTTTATCTCTGACAGCTATCCGGGCCATATTACCTACCCGCTCTACGCCCAGATAAATTTCTTTTGACTCAGGTGCGTATTTAACCGCATTGCTGACAAAATTGACGACAACCTGGTCTGTGCGGTGTTCATCCGCAAAAACCTTCAGCGATTTGTCGCCCTCAAAGATCAGATCGAATTTACCTTCGGCCCTGATATGACTGCAGCAATCGTTGAGCATATCTGCAACAGTGAATGTCGTCCGGTTTAATTGGATCTGCCCTTCATTCATCCTGCTTACATTCAACAGGTCATCTACCAACTCACTGATTTTGTTCATACTTCTGCCAGACTGTTCAATGAGTTTTGGTACTACTGCAGAAGAAAGGTTATTCTTAAATCTGTCCAGTAATTGTAACGAAGCCTTGAGACCAGTAAGCGGCGTCTTTAATTCATGACTGGCAATAGAGATAAAATCGTCTTTCTGCTGCTGCAAATGTTTGAATTCAGTAATATCCAATAGAGTACCCAACAACCGGTATGGCTGTTGTTGCTCGTCGAAGAAAACATTTCCCTGTGCACGTATCCAATGTAAAGAGCCATCTTTCCGCACGATCCGGGTTTCATAAAATAGTTTACCGGTAACGGCAGCTACTTTATGTGCTTCCACACTGAGGTATAAATCATCGGGATGGATAAAACCCAGGAATTCTTCTCTCGAAACCTGCTGCTTCAAGCCAAAAATACTGTTAAACTTTTCCGACGAAACCATTAAGTTTTTTGGATAGTTATACTCAAATGTACCTATATCCGCAGCTTCAACAGCCAGCCGCACCCTTTGCTCTACATCTTCGATCGCCCTTCTGGCTGTTACTTTTAAAGTTACATCAATGGCCACCACCATGATAGCGGTGACATTGTTAGTGGAATTTTTTACCGGTTCATATACGAAATCAACATATACAATGTCTTCTTTACCGTTCCGGATAAATACAATTTCATGCTCATTGGCAAGGTATGGAATGCCTGTATCAATCACTTGCTGAAGTACCGGCGCATAACTCTCAGCAGCCTCAGCTACGGCTTCCCAGATAGTCAGCTTTTCCAGATCTCTCCTTTCCTTACCTACAAGCTCCAGATAAGCATCGTTCACTTCCTGCACCATAAGGTCAACTGACCTGATTACACAAATACCGATTGGTGCCTGCCTGATCAGGCTACGAAAACGATCTTCACTGACAGCAAGTTCATCATTAGCGGAAGAAAGCTCTTCGTTGGTTACTTCCAGTTCTTCGTTGATGGCAGCAAATTCTTCTGTTAAGGCCTGTTGCTCCTGGTAACTCTGTTCCAGTAAATGGCGGGATTTAACTATATCAGTGATATCATTTGCCGCAACAATAAGTCCGCATACTTCCCCTTTATCATCGAGCAACGGGTCGTAGTAATAACTTACATATTTTATCGCAGGACCAGTCGGAGAATTATAATAAAAAATCTGTTCTTCATCTCCAAATCCTACCCCGGTGTCATAAACTTGCCGGAGATATTTAGGAAATGGCTGATCCTCAATCTCTGGCAGGATTTCCATAAGGGGATGTCCTGTAACTCCAATGATCGTTTTATCCCAGAGGTTAACCAGCGGCTGGTTTGCAATTTCAATAATCCATTCCCTTCCCCTTAAAATCATCAGCGGATAATGGGCGGTCATCACCAGGCTCCGCAAACTGCTTACGGTATTTGCCAGTTCCTCTACCCTGTGCGCCACCTTTTCTTCCAGTACTTCATTCAATACAGAAAGATCTGCCTTTGTTTTTTGCAACTCTTTTATTGTTGCAGTAAGTTCTTCATTCGCCGCCGTCATTTTTTCGTTGGAAGCGATCAACTGCTCATTGAGGTCCTGTACCGTTTTTAAAGTCGCTGTACTAATGATATATTCTTGCTGATATTTGTCCGATTGTAATAATTCATCTACATCTGTACAGAAGCCAGTGAAACCTGTAAAACTTCCATCTTCATTATACCTCGGCACTCCGGTATCAAGCAACCAACGGTATATCCCGTCGTGCCGCTTTAGCCGGTACTCCATGTTGAACTCTTTTCCGGCATCATAAGAGTTTACATAAATTTGCAGACAACGTGCCAGGTCGTCAGGATGCACACCTTCCGTCCAGCTATAACCATATTCCTGTTCTAATGTGCGGCCTGTAAATTTTAACCAGCACGAATTAAAAAAGTAACGTAATTTATCCGTCCCGGAAATCCATATCAATACCGGCGCATGATCAGCCATTATTCTAAACTGCTTTTCTTCCGGTATCTCAAGTCGGTTTTCATCCATCACGCAATAATAGAAAAATTATGTGTTGAAACGTGATTCCAGCGGTTTTTTTTGAAAGCATATTTAGCGCATAGTACCCCTTAGCGTTTTACCAAATAATAATAGCTGTATGTAGATAATCTGCAGGTTAATCGAGGAGAGTGTCACAGCTCAAATTTAGTTAGGTGGTATTACGCATCTGCTGGATTTGAAATCATTGTGCGAATAAAATACAACAGCATGTGGTTTTTAATTGATGGACGATCTAATACAGCTCATTTTTACTCTGGTTTAGGATCTTACCCTTATAGCCCTGTGACTGCCCATTTCGTTGCTAGTACAATATGGGCAGTCACAGGGCAGTATAAGGGTTTTTACTCCAGGAAAAAGCCAATGTAAACAAACAGTGTCAAATTATACCCGGACCTGTACTGCAGCTCCGGGTATCGATAACCTACAGATCTGCTTAGTAAGTCCAGCGGGGATCTCCGATTGCAGTCCCGCTATTGCTTGCCGTTCTTAAAGGAGAACCTGCGGGCAGAGTAAATACCGAAGTTTCCGAATTCCAGCTCAATACCTGGGTTTGTGTATTGCTTAGTGTCATCGTTCCAAAAGTTAACGGAGCACCACCCGTCACAGCAGTGGATAAATTGAAGTAGTTTGTGTTCGACATTGATAAGGTACTGCCCGGACCTGTAGATCTTACCGCAGCGGCATTAACTAATCCGGATTTTGGTGTATTTGCGATAATACTATTCTGAATACTGAAATTAACAGGATTAGCACTGACGTCTAGCAAGGCATATTTAGCATTTCCGCCAAAACCATTAACCGTTGTGTTCCTGATGACAATTACAGGGATATCAGCGGTTACTGTAGTTGATGCGGCAATTAAACCCGGACCTGCATTGTATAATGTAGAATTTGATACAGTTAATGTATTAAACTGCATTTTATTTAAATGGAAGGTGTAATAAGCAGATGATCCGTTCGTACCCATATCATATAAAATGGAATTGTTAACCGAAATTCCGTTGATCTTAAAATCCCTGGCAGCCGCACCCCTGTCTGCACGTAAAAACGAAGTTGCAGCACCATGCACGAAACAGTTATCCACGCCTACATTGGTGAAAGTCGCCGCCGAAGCACTCGCTGCCTGTGAACCGATAAAGTTGATAAAGTAAAGGGCAGCATTAGGAGTACCATCAAATTCGATACCTGAAAAGCTGATTCCCGCCCCGGTACCTTCGATATCAAACTCTTTAAAATTCACTTTCGTATCCGATGGGTTACCGGAAGTCGATTTAAGCGTAATACTTTTTTGTGTGATAAAAGTCGCTGCACTTAAAGTATAAACACCAGGCTCCAGCCCGATAATAGCACCATTTGCGGCACCACTGATTGCGGCGGCCAGGTCATCACCCGGAGAAAGTTTCGCAGTGTAAACAGTTTGTACCTGTGTAGTGAAACTGGTGATTCCTTTACTTTTTGTACCAGCAAAAAGTTCTGCTGTATATCTCGTACTACCTGTCAAACCCGCTATCGCTTTTATGCCCGCAGCAGCATCACCGGCAGTTAATACCGCAGTAATAGCTGAACCCGTGGCCGGGGTTAAAACTATTATGGTCAGGCCTGTCTCTGGTGTAAACCTTAAGCTGACATTGGTTTCTTTGATCTCATTATCCCGTACAGGCAGAAACAGCTGTACACCACTCAACTGAAAAGAAGCACTTCTCAGATATTTGGATTCTGGTTGTGTTGTGGTTGCAACAGCTTTTACCCTGGCAAAATAAGGGGTCCTTACAGTAAGGTTTTCATCAGTGACCACTACTCCGGTTGTGTCTGATGTAGCGGTATAAATGACGGTGGCAAATGTAGAATCCATTGAAAAATCGACGCTGTAACTTAAAGGACCGGTGGAAAGTATCGGTTTTGTCCAAGTCAGTTTCGCAGATGTAGCACCTGCAGCAACTTTCACATCGCTTGGTTTAAACGAACGGGGAGCTTCAGATGGTTGTTCCGCATCTTTTTTGCAGGAAGAAATAAAGATAACTAGAACAAATAAAAAGATGATTTTAAAGTCCGGCAATAACAAAAATCTATTCATAATTAATAGTTCAAATTTTAATAACCAAAGTTTTGTACCATGTTGGTATTCTCGAGCAATGCAGTTTTAGGATACGGATACAGCTCTTTTTTATTAGGTTCAAAATAGGTTGCAAAACCGCTTGATGTACCCGAAATAGCACCTGACACCGGATCATCCGTAATCGCCCTGCGCCAGTTTTTAACAGTGTAGCCTGATGGGGCGGTTGATAACCCCAGCCCCGGACTAAACACGGTAATGGAAGGAGAACCGCCATAGGTATCCAGGCTGGCTACTTCTGCTACACTGCCGCTCTGGTTGTAATTTGCCTCTTTTCCGTATACATACAAAGGGACATTCGCATAAGCGCCGGTACCATTCATAAAATCACGCAATTTATTCCGGGTTTCTTCGAATTTACCCGCAATCAGATTCCAGCGGATCAGGTCGAATTTCCTGACACCTTCGCCACCGAATTCCAGTAGGCGTTCCTTAACCAGTGCATTAAAAAATCCATTTTTATCTGTCGGTGTCACAGGAATTTGTCCTTCAAAACCCACGTAAGCACGCTTTTGCACTTCCTGCAATGCGGTGACCGCAGCACCTGATGGCCCGCCGTTAACTTCGTTATCCGCCTCAGCATACATTAATAACACATCCGCAAAACGGATTAAAGGCCAGTTTACACCAAAATATTGAGTAGCAGAAGAGTTATTAAAAGTTGTCCATGATTTTCTGAATTTGGCGTCTGTCAGACTGTTTACTGCCTGGATTATTTTTTTTGATGAAGCCGTAATTTCATAAATACCAATCGTTACATCCCTGCGACAGTCCTTAGTCGGGTCAAACTCATAGAAATAGGTCGGAATTGCATTTATACCTCCTCCCCCCGTTCCCCATTGTGAAGCTGCATTAAAACGGATGCCGTTATATGCGCCCAGTTTACTATCCGTGTTTGCCGCAGTACCATACTCCGCCACCTCAAACAGCAGTTCATGGGCGTCATCTGCCCTTGCTCCATGCAGCGTTTTAAACACATTTTCATAAACAGGGTTCAGCGAATGTTCGGTTCTGTGGTTCATGATATCAAGGCATTCCTCCATCGCCATCCTGTAATAGGTCAGGTGATCTGAACGGCGTTCCATCATATGACTGTCGGAACGCAAAGAATATCCCCCACGTGCCAGCGCAATCCGTGCCCGCAAAGCTTTCACCGCACCTTTGGTAAACCGGAAACTCCCGTATTCCGTGATCTGGCTTCTCCATGGAAGCAGGTCTTCAGCCTGTTTTAAATCGGCCAGGATTTTATCATAAGTAGCATCACGGTTTACATTTGGACCGTACAGTGTTTCAGCATCTGCTGCGGGAACAAAAGAAGCAGGTACATCGCCCCAGTTCCTGATCAGTTCATAAAAAAACTGCGCCCTCAAAGTCAGGGCCTCTCCATAATAATGCTGCATCAATGCCCTGTCTGATGCTGATCCGCTGATATATACCGTCGATGCAGGAATGTATTTGATGCACAGGTTTGCCCTTTCAATCCCAGAATATAGCTGCAGGAAAGGGTTAATCAAATCCGTATTATCTGAACTTGCACCATACATGCTGATCCCCCTTCGGTCTGATGCACTGTAATTCCCTGAAGTCTTAAAATCATCGGCTGTAAGACCGAACAAAGAGGAAAGCCTGTTGCCATATCCATTGTCACCGCATAACCTGTTATACACACCAATCACCGCAGAATTGGTAGAGGCCGCACTTCCAAAAACTGACTCTGGGGTGGAAGTGGATGGTGATACGACTTCCAGGTATTTTTTACATGAGCTTGCCATACTTAATACCGAAATCATCAGAATGATTAAAGCTGGATGTGTAAATTTATAGTGTTTCATTGCTGTAATGCTGAAGATTAAAATATAAGGTTAATTCCTGCGAGTATATATCTGCTACGGGGATAAGCTGCGTAATCAATACCTGGCGTAAGCGGGTTTGATCTTCTGGTATTGGCTTCCGGATCGTAACCCGAATAACCAGTTATCGTATACAGGTTATTCACTGTACCATAAACTCTCAGTTTGGAAATAAAACCGGTGCGGGATACCAGTTTTTGTGGGAGTGAATACCCCAATGTTACGTTACTGATTCTCAAGAAGGAACCGTTCTCTATCGCATAAGAAGTTAAAGTATAGTTTCCGGTTGTCGGTGTCCACATTGTTGTATTGGCATTCATTGCCGCTAACGATGCAGGATCAGTAACCTTTACGCCATTCTCGTCAAAATTCTTCCATCTGTCGTTCATTACCGCAAGCAGGTTATTGTCTTTCACGTTGTATTGTGAGGTAAATTCTATTTTGTTGGCGTTGTATTCCTTACTGCCAACCGAGAAATTCATGAATACCGTAAGGTCAAAGTTTTTATAAGCAAACTGGTTGTTAAAACCACCGGTAAACTTAGGCTGTGATGTACCCAATACTGTTTTATCATCATCTCCGATCATCATATTCGAAGAAGAAGATAGTTTTTTCACCTTCATATCTCCCGGTTGCGGGTTCCTGTTACCTAATAATACATAACTGTTGGGTACACCAGGTTTTAATGTATAGGTGTAGACACCTGTAGTAGAGTTCTGTGTGTAAGTAAAATCATCAATTCCGTATCTTCCATCAGCGATAAATCCATAAAACTGGCCTACAGGTTTTCCAACTTCTACTTTGAAATCACCAAGGCTGTTCACCCAACCCGATTGTGTAATGTAAGAGCTTACACCATTTTGCAGTTCAACGATTTTGTTCCGGTTAAAGGCAATATTAAAACTAGTAGAATAATTAAAATCGCCCTTGCTGGCCACATTGTAACTCATCTGGAATTCAAATCCTTTATTCTGTGTTTTACCCACGTTTTGCTGCTGGGTAGTATAGCCATTAATCGGCGGCACATTTGCGTTCAGCAACAGGTTTTTGGTACGGTTATCATAATAGTCAAGACTTACAGACATCCTGTTGTTAAACATACTTAAATCAAGCCCTGCATTACGTGAGATATTGGTTTCCCAGGTGATGTTCGGGTTGGCGAGAACGCTACCTGTGATCAGCCCGGTGGAAATAGCGCCATCAGTAGCAGCGTAACCACCAGTCAGTGAATTGGCAGTAAACAATGTCCTGAACAGGTCCTGCCCGATCCTGTTATTACCTGCCGCACCATAACTTACGCGCACCTTGAAGTTATCCAGCCAGGCGAGTTTCATATTTTTCACGAATTCCTCTTCTGTAGCACGCCATGCGATTTGAGCGGATGGAAAATATCCCCATTGCTTACCAGCGGCAAATAATGATGATGCGTCTGTCCGGAAGTTCAGTGTGGCCAGGTACTTGCTTTTGTACCCATAGGATGCCCTGCTAAACAGGGAAAACTGACGGGTCGCAGAAACCAGCGATGTTGGTTTATCTTGTACCGATCCTGTCGGCGGTTCTGCTTTTTGTGTACTTCCGAACGCTTCTTCAGCGGTAATATTAATCGGGAACCATTTGATCGTTGTACTGTTGGATTTAATATCAATCATATTGGTCTCCTCGCCCACGAGCAGGTCCAAACTATGGTCACTACCCAGGTTAGGTTTATAGTTAATGGTATTAGTGTTTAAAAAGGAGGTCTGACTGCTATTGTCGAGTTGAACAACCGGCAATCCGGCTGCGTTCCTTGCGGTTAAACTTACCGGGCCGTTAAAAGCATTCGTTTTACGGTCGGCAAAGTTCAGTCCGATCACACTTCTGAGCGTCAGGTTTCGCAGCAACTGGTAGCTCAGGTATCCGCTGCTGATCAAATCATTGCGGTAATCATATTTCAATTCCTGGTTGGCTAATGTGATCGGGTTGCTTAAGTTAGTCAGCTGATAATCTGCGTCAAACAAATCACCCGAGTCGCCCCCGCCCAGGTAAGGCTGGTACCGAACCGCATTTCTCAACCGGTTTGTCCCTTGCGAGCCGGTTGCTGAAGTCCCTACCCCATCGATGCGCTGACGGCTATAACGGACATTGATTCCTGTACGGAACTTGTCCGATATTTTATGATCAAAACGAAAAGAGGCAAATGTGCGTTTATAACCTGAATTGAGCATGATCCCATCTTCTTTAGTGTTATTTACCGAAAAGTTAAAGGTAGTTTTGTCGGTACCACCGGATAGGTTTAATACTTCCGTGTGGCTCCAAGCCTGACGACCAAAGACCTTATCCTGCCAGTCGGCCGTAGCAATGTTTTTGTAAATATCGATATCTTCATAAGTACCGTACCGTTTTGTAAAATCATCTTTTACTTCCTGACTGGTATTGTTATTATAAAGTTCGTATTGATATTTTACATATTCATAAGGGTTCATTACTTCGAGAGCGTTTACGATTTGGCGCTGACCGGCATAGGTATCAAAAGAAACAATGGTCCTTCCGCTTTTACCTCCCTTAGTGGCAATGATGACTACACCGTTAGCACCCCGGCTACCATAAATGGAAGTGGAGGCCACATCTTTTAACACATCGATCGACTGGATCTCGTTTGGTGAAAGGATAGACAAGGCATTTTCTACCTGGATACCATCCACGATATATAATGGCGAATTATCTCCTGTAAGCGAACTTCCGCCACGAACCCTGATCTGTACTTCTGCACCCGGGCTTCCCTCAGTAGTGGTTACCGATACCCCGGCCAGTTTACCTGCCAGTGCCTGGGCGGCTGTACTCACCGGAAAATCTGCCAGGTCTTTTGCCCCTACAGATGAAACTGATCCGGTTAAGGCTTCTTTTCGCACCGTGCCATATCCGATGTTCACGACCACTTCACTCAGCTGGTTTTCATCTTCTTCAAGTACAATATCCTCTACGGTGGAACCACTTCTAACAGTAACTTCTTTTGTCCTGAAACTTACATATTTCACCACCAGTACGGTTATTCCGGTTGCAGGAACGGTTAAGGTAAAACGGCCTTTATCATTTGTGCCAATAGATTGTGATGTGCCTTTGATGGTGACTGCCGCACCTGCCAGTATCTGGCCGCTTTTGTCTCTGACTACACCTGTGATCTGCCGGGTCTGGGCCATCAGAATGGACGACCACATCAGTAATACAGAGAGGAGAAGTAATACTCGCTTCATAGTTTAATTTGGTTAGAATTATATTTGGTTCTGGTAGTAGTAGCTAACCGCATAGCCTTTCGGGGAGTACATAGGAAGATTGATACGCTTCGCTTTTTTAAGCGGCGATGCAGCTTGTTTATAAAGCAGGTATCAGATCAGGCCCGTAAGCACAATTTCAGAATGGTTTTTACTTGGTTATTACTACAAACATAGAAAGGGAGTGCCGGATGGGAGTTGAAAAATTGACCAATTATATTTAAAATTTATCATTTAACCAGCAAATAGGCAATTAAACATTATAAAAGCTTTTTAATCAGCAATAAATTAGAAAGAAAGATGATTGGCTCAACGTGCGACCAATTGTTGGTGTTGCCCGGTAAAGTATTATAAATTAGCAGAAAGGTATCATCGCTCATGAGAATAGCTATTAGTATAAAGAATAAAGAGCGCTTTTGAAAGTAGCTGTTGCTCTTAAGAATTGTCTTTAATTTTGAGAATAACTACTAATTTTAAAAGTAGCTACCCGACTTGAAAGTAGCTATTTACCTGCCTGTGGCGACCAGTTGTCAGTCCCGCCCAAGATCGCTTTAAGGGTGAATAATTTGGCCTGTTTTTTATTTAGCTGTTTGGCCCAGAGGACACGGCTGGTTTTAACAGCTCCCTCACCGGTATTTCCATATTCAGCATAATAAGCCGTCAGTTCTTTATCC
>Ga0247805_1000685_pt1 | contig 17137 bp, 18 predicted proteins | sample UWRJL044104R1_FD_180930 | JGI IMG/M metagenome (GOLD analysis project Ga0247805, IMG submission 180930) | Plant litter microbial communities from Arlington Agricultural Research Station in Wisconsin, United States - UWRJ-L044-104R-1 | ecosystem: Environmental > Terrestrial > Plant litter >... | reverse complement strand
CGCGAGCGCGCCGTCGAACTGCTCACCTCAGTGGGTGTGCGCGACGCCGCGGAGCGCGCCGCGACCCGGCCGCACCAGTGGTCCGGGGGCATGCGCCAGCGGGCGATGATCGCCATGGCCATCGCCCATGATCCGCTGCTGCTGATCGCGGACGAGCCCACGACCGCGCTCGATGTGACCGTTCAGGCGCAGGTCATGGACTTGCTGGCCGAGGTGCGGGAGCGCACCGGGTCTGCCCTCGTGCTGATCACCCACGACCTCGGCCTCGTCGCGGAGAACAGCGATCGGCTCGCCGTTATGCACCACGGCGTCGTCGTCGAGACCGGTGCCACCCGCGCGGTACTCGAGGCGCCGGCCGAGGAGTACACGCGACGACTGATGGCCGCGATGCCCGCCGAGTCCGAGCGTGCGGCCCCCGAGGTGCGCGTGGGCGAAGCGGATGCGCTGGTCGCCGACAAGATTGTCGTCGAGTACCGCATTTCCGGGCGCCCGACACCGGTGCGGGCCGTCGACGGAGTCTCGCTGCGCATCGCAGCGGGAGAGACCGTCGCGGTGGTCGGCGAGTCGGGCTGCGGCAAGTCGTCCCTCGCGAAGGCGGTGCTGGGCATCCAGTCGGCAACCGAGGGCTCGGTCGTCGTCGGGGGAGTGGCGGTGCGGCCCGAGCTGCGCGGCCGCACCGCCGCGCAGCGCGAACTCGCCCAGATCGTCTTCCAGGATCCGTACTCGGCACTCGACCCGCGACTGACCGTTCACGACCTCGTGGCCGAGCCGCTTCGCATCCGTCGCGCCTACGATCGGCGCAAGGTCGCCGATCTGCTCGCCGACGTCGGACTCGACGAGTCCTTCGCGAAGCGCCTGCCGGCGCAGCTGTCCGGCGGCCAGCGGCAACGGGTGGGAATCGCGCGGGCCCTGGCGCTTCGGCCGCGCCTGCTCGTGCTCGACGAACCCGTCTCGGCGCTCGACGTCTCGATCCAGGCGCAGGTGCTCAGCCTGCTCGACACCCTGCAGCGGGAGCACGGCCTCGGCTACCTCTTCATCTCGCACGACCTCGGCGTGGTGCGCAGCATCGCCGACCGGGTGATCGTGATGCAGAGCGGCCGGGTCGTGGAGGAGGCGCCGACCGCGCAGATCTTCAGCGATCCCCAGCACCCCTTCACCCGCCAGCTGCTTGCCGCGGTCCCGCGCCTCGACGGGCCGCGACGCACCGCGCATCCGACTCTCGTTCCCTGATCCCACCACCATCCCTGCGCGTCACCCCACCGAAATGAGGACAACCATGCCCACATCCGCCTTCCACCGTCGGGTTCTCGCCGCCGGCGCGCTCGTCGCCTCCGGAACCCTGATGCTCACCGGCTGCGCCGGAGGCTTCGAGGATTCAGACGCCTCGGGCGATACCCCGACGCGTATCGTCGCGGCCATCCCCACCGATCCGACCTCGATGGACCCCATCCGCTCCGGCGCGCTCGTTGTTCTGTCGGTGTTCTTCCACACCTTCGACCAGCTCGTCACCATCACCGCGGACGGCGAACTCGCACCGAAGCTCGCCACCGAGTGGACCTCGAACGACGACCTCACCGAGTGGGACTTCACCCTGCGGGAGGGCGTCGAGGCCAGCAACGGCGAGGCCATCACCGCGGAGGACGTCGCCTTCTCGTACCAGACAATCCTCAGCGACCCCACGGGCGAGAACTTCGCCTACCTCAGCTCGGTCTCCTCGGTCGAGGCGGTCGACGAGCTCACGGTTCGCTTCACGCTCAAGTCACCGTTCTCGGCCTTCCCGCGCAACACCTCGCTGATCTCAATCGTGCCCGCCGACACCTACCAGGAGGTGGGTGCCGACGCCTTCGCCCAGGACCCGATCGGCTCGGGCCCGTACCTGTTCGACACGATCCAGACCGGTGTCTCCTACGACCTGGTGCGCAACGACGACTACTGGGGCGAGGCCCCCGCCATCGAGCAGATCTCGCTGCAGCCGGTCTCGTCGGACGAGTCGCGCGTCAACGGAGTGCTCTCGGGCAGCCTCGACGTCGCGCCCATCGGCCCCACGCAGGTGGACTCGGTGGAGGGTCAGGACTCCGCGCAGGTGTTCTCCGCGCTCTCGAACGGCGTCGTCTTCCTCGGTGTCAACTCGAAGAGCGGTGTGCTGACGGACGCGCGCATCCGTGAGGCGATCGGCCTCGCGATCGACAAGGAGGCGATCACCGAGGGACTTCTCGGCGGACTCGCCGAGCCCGCCGCCACGACTCTCGCCCCCGCCGTCGAGGGCTTCAGCGACGATGTGGAGTACCCGGGATTCGACCCGGACCGCGCCCGCGACCTGCTCGCCGAGGCGGGCTACGCCGGTGAGGCGATCCCGTTCGACTACGCCACCGACGGCCGCATCCCGCTCTCCTCCGAGGTCGCGCAGACCATCCAGGCCTCCCTCGAAGACGTCGGCATCACGGTCGACCTGCGCGGCGCCGACCAGCAGGCGCACACGCTCAAGGTGCGCGGCCGCGAGATGCAGGGGATCTACCTGAACACCTGGGCGCCCTCCACCGTCGACGGCGACCTGCCGCTCACCGATCTCTACGAGCCGGCCGGCAACAACAACTACGCGCAGGACCCGCGCACCGCGGAACTCGCAGCCGAGCAGCGCGGAGTGGCGGGCGACGCCCGTCTCGACGTCTTCGCCGAACTGCTCGACTACAGCAACACCCAGGGCTACTACGTGCCGCTCTACGTTCCGATGAACAACTACGCCGCCGACCCCGACCTCGACTGGACGCCGCGCGCCGACGGCCTGTTCGACTTCACGCAGACGAGCTTCCGGTGAGTCGCGCGCTGATCACCGACGCGCGTCCCTGGGGCGGGCCGGCCGCCGACGTGCGGATCCTCGACGGGGAGATCGCCGAGATCCTGCCCACCGGTTCGCAGCCGCAGGCGGGCGAGACCCTGATCGAGGGCCGCGGCCGCATCCTGCTGCCGTCGTTCGCCGATGTGCACGTGCATCTCGACTCCACCCGCATCGGGCTGCCGTTCCGACCGCACACCGGAACACCGGGGGTGTGGGGCATGATGCTCAACGATCGCGCCAACTGGCGCGATGCCGGGGCGTCGATCGCCGAGCGCACCACCGAGACGCTCGGGCGGATGATCGCCCACGGCACCACGAGCGCGCGCAGCTACGCGCAGGTCGACGTGGATGCCGGGCTGGAGCGTCTCGAGGGCGTGCTCGCGGCGAAGGAGGCGCACCGGGATCGCGCCACCGTCGAGGTGATCGCCTTCCCGCAGGCGGGCCTGCTGCGCGAGGAGGGTTCGTTCGAACTGCTCGAGGAGGCCATGCGCCGGGGCGCCGACGTGGTCGGCGGCATCGACCCGTGCATGCTCGACCGCGACCCCGTGAAGCACCTCGACCTGGTGTTCGGTCTCGCCGAGCGCTTCGACGCGCCGATCGACATCCACCTGCACGAGCCCGATCAGCTGGCGAAGTTCTCGGCCGAACTGATCGTGGAGCGCACCCGCGCCCTCGGCATGACCGGCCGCGTCACCATCTCGCACGGCTACGGCCTCGGACAGCTCCCGCAGGAGCAGCTCGTGCCCCTGCTCGAGCAGTTCGCCGAGCTCGACATCGGGTGGGCGACCATCGCCCCGTCGACGCCGCTCCCGACGCTGCTCCTCGCGGAGCACGGCATCCGCCTGGGGCTCGGGGAGGACGGCCAGCGCGACTACTGGACGCCCTACGGCAACGCCGACATGCTCGACCGCACCTGGCAGATGGCGTTCACCAACAACTTCCGCCGCGACGAGGACATCGAACACTGCCTCGCGGTCGCGACCCTCGGAGGACGTTCAGTGCTCGGCACCGCCCCCGCGCTGAAGGGCCGGCTCGACCGGCCCGGCCTCTCCGTCGGCGACGTCGCAGACCTGCTGCTCGTCTCGGGCGAGACCGTGACCAGCGCGGTGATGGACCGGCTGCCCGACCGCACCGTGCTGTTCCGCGGCGTGGTCGTGGCCGACGGCCTCGAACTTACGGTTGCCGCATGATCGTTCTAACCGCGTCCCAGCTCGAGGGCCTCGTCGACCGGCCGGCAACCGAACGGGTCGTCGCGCAGGTCTTCCTCGACATCGCCCGGGGTGCCGCCGACCAGCCACGCCCCACCTCGATGGGCACGGACGCGAGTACCGGCCGCTACATCCTGATGGCCGCGCTGTCGGACACCACGGGCACCGCCGCGGTGAAACTGCTCGCCGACGTGCCCGACAACTCCGAGCGCGGCCTGCCGACGCAGCGGTCGATGATCGTGGTGCTCGACCGCGTCGACGGCACTCCGGTCGCACTCCTGCACGGCGGGCCTCCCACCCGGGTGCGCACCGCGGCGGCGAGTGCCGTGGCGACCCGTGCTCTCTCGCGCGACGACAGCCGCGTTCTCGGTCTGGTGGGGGCGGGCGCCCTCGCCCGCGAGCACGTCGAGGCCCTGCGGGGCGTGCGCGACTGGAACCGGCTGGTGATCTGGTCGCGCACCCCGGAGCGCGCCGCGGCCCTGGCCGACTCGCTCGATTTCGCCGGAGGCATCGAGGTCGTCGACGACTGCGCGTCGGTCTTCGAACGCTCGGATGTGATCAGCACGCTCACCCCCTCGGTGACCCCCGTCGTCCAGGGCGACTGGCTCCGACCGGGTCAGCACCTCAATGTCGTCGGCGCCCGTCCCCGTCCCGACGAGCGGGAGGTCGATTCCCGCACGATGGCCCGCTCCTCGGTCTGGGTCGACGATATGACGACCGCGGAGACCAAGTCGGGAGACCTCATGCTGGCCGTCGCGGAGCGGGCGATCGCGCTCGAAGACGTGGTCGGCACGATCGGCGAGGTGCTCGCCGGCCTGCGCCCGGGCCGCACGAGCGCCCAGCAGATCACCCTCTTCGACTCGGTGGGCATCGGCGCTCAAGACCTCGCGATCGCCGATCTGCTCGTGCGGGAGGCCCGTGCGCGGGGCATCGGGACGGAGTTCGACCTCGCCGGGTGAGTGACGACCACAGAGAGAGCGGATGGGGTTGCGGCGCGGCACGATCGCCGTGCCGCACCCCCGTGCCGCACCGTTCTAGGATGCAGGTGTCCCATTCCGGCAATCGATCGGCGCCTCCCATGACTGCACCGGACCCCGCCAGGAAGCGCACACCCACGAAGCGGAAGAAGCCCGGCAGGGGCGCCACCGCCGCCGAGTTGCTCTTCTTCGTCATAGTCGTGGCCGCCACCTACGTCTACCAGTCCTTCGTCTGGCTGCTCGTCCTGGCCGGCACCACCCTGTTCGTCGCATCGGTGGTGCTCACCGTCGGCGGAGTTCCAGACGACGACGGGGCGTCGTCGCTCGCGACCGGCGCGATCGGCCTGGGGCTCGCGGTTGTCGGCGTCGTCCTTCTGCTGGTCATGATGCGCAGGTTCGGCTATCGCTTCTGGGACACGATTCCGTTCCTTCCCGGCCCGAGCAGCCTCTAAGCGGCTCGCATGCGCAGCGCAAGAGGTTCGGGCCTTTTCGGGGCGGTGCAATATATTGCATATCACGAGTCGGCGCCCGTCGACGCGAACGATCGCCTCGCGCCGATGCGAGGTCGGAAGGGAAGGGCACCATGCGCACCACCGATCACGGAATCCGGAATGTTGTACTCGTGCACGGCGCATTCGCCGACGGCTCGGGCTGGCGGAGCGTCTACGACAGCCTGACCGCCCGCGGCTATCGCGTCGCGATCGTGCAGAACCCGCTCACCTCTCTCGCCGACGACGTCGCGGCGACCAGGAGGATCCTCGATCTACAGGACGGTCCGACGATCCTCGTCGGCCACTCCTGGGGCGGCACGGTGATCACCGAGGCGGGCTCGCACCCGGACGTCGCAGGCCTGGTCTACGTGGCGGCGCTCGCGCCCGACGCGGGGGAGACCACCTCCGCGCAATACGAGGGATTCGCTCCGACGCCCGACTTCGTCATCGATATCGGCGACGACGGCTACGGGATGCTGAACCACGACCGGTTCCGCGACGGCTTCGCCGCGGATGCCAGCGAGGCCGAGGCCGCGTTCCTGCGTGATGCGCAGGTGCCGATCAACATGTCGGTGTTCGGAACCGTCGTCGCCCATGCCGCATGGCGCGACAAGCCGAGCTGGGCGGTGCTCGGCACGGAGGACAAGGCGTTCGATCAGGCGATGCTGAAGCACATGGCCCAGCGCATCGGCGCGAGCGTCACCACCGTCTCGGCCAGCCACGCGGTCTACGTCACCCAGGCCGAGGTCGTCGCGAACGTGATCGTCGAGGCCGCGGAGAACGCGCTCGTCGGAGCCCGGTAGGGCGCCCGGCTAGCGGTCGCCGGCGCTCAGCTCGACGGTGATCACGAGCCCGCCCTGCTCGCGCGGAGAGATCGCGAGAGAGCCGCCGTGCACGGCGGCGATGCGATCGACGAGGGCGAGGCCGAGGCCGTGCCCTCGTTCACGCCCGGCGATTCGGCCCGCTCCCCGCAGGAACGGCTCGGAAAGCCGGGCAGCGGTCTCAGTGGTGAAGACGCTGCCGCTGCTCTCGACACGCAGCACGGTCGTGCGACGCTGGTGGTCGGGGCGCACGCTGACTGCCGCGCTCCCGCCGGCGCCGCTGTGCCGCACCGCGTTCTCCACGAGATTGCCGACGAGCTGACCGAGCAGACCGGCGTCGCCGACCACGGTGACGGCGTCGAGGTGCGACGTGATGGTCACATCGCGTCGATCGGCCTCGTCGGAGTGCTCCTGGATTGTCGAGCGCACGATCCCGGCGAGGTCGACCGGCTGCGCGGCGGCGCTGATCGCGTTCGCATCCGCGAGCCTGAGCAGGGACTCGGTCAGGGCCACAGCGCGGTCGTTCGTGATCTGCAGACGATGGAGCAGCGTGGGATAGTCCTGACCCAGCGGATCGCGCTGCGCGACGTCGAGCATCGTCGACGTCACGGCGAGCGGGGTGCGCAACTCGTGCGAGGCGTTCGCGGCGAAACGCTCGTGCACCTCGAAGGCGTCGCGCAGCCGTTCGAGCATGTGGTCGAAGTTGTCGGCGAGTTGTCGGAACTCGTCGTTGCGCCCGCCGAGCCGGATCCGGTGCTCGAGGTCGCCGGTCGCGGCAATCTGCGCCGCCTCGTTGATGCGGTGCAGCGGCCTCAGGATCCAGCCGGCGAGGAACCAGCCGCCGACAACGCCGATGACTGCGAGCACGCCGAGCACCAGGCCGGACAGGGCGAGGAGGGCCCGGAGAATGTCTCCCCGCGAACCGATCTGCAGGCCGGGGCTGTCCCCGTCGATCGCCGGTGCCAGCGGGTAGTCGGGAACGTAGCGGAGAACCACGTACACGGCGACGAGCACGATTGCACCCGCGGCGACGAGGAACACCGCGTAGCTCAGCGCGAGTCGCAGTCGCGCGCTGACCCGTACCGCGACCGGGCGCGAGCTCACGGCGACGGCTCCGTCAGGCGGTAGCCGGAGCCCGAGACCGTTGCGATGAGGTCGGGCGACCCGAGCGCTTTGCGCAGGGTGGAGATCGTCACCCGCGGTGCGCTGGTGAAGGGATCGGCGTTCTCGTCCCAGGCCTTCTCGAGCAGGGTCTCGGCGCTCACGATCCCGCCGCCCGCCTGCATCAGCAGCTGCAGTACCGCGAACTGCTTGCGGGTGAGTCTCACGTAGCGGCCGGCACGGTAGACCTCCCGCCGGAAGGGGTCGAGCCGCAGGTCGGAGAACTCGAGCACCGGCTGGGAGGTCGCGGCGGGCCGCCGGGCGAGCGCGTGCAGGCGCACGATGAGCTCCTCGAGCGCGAAGGGCTTGGTGAGGTAGTCGTCGGCGCCGAGCTCGAAGCCGCCGATCTTGTCGTGCAGGCGAGACGCCGCAGTGAGCATCAGCACTCGCACCGTGGGGTGGTCGCGGGAGATGATCGCGCACACCTCGTCGCCGTGGGTTCCGGGGATGTCGCGGTCGAGCACGACCACGTCGTAGCCGTTGACCGCGACCAGCTCGAGCGCGTCGTCGCCGTCGAAGGCGACGTCGGCCGCAATGGACTCCTGGCGCAGCCCGGCCTGCAGCGCCTCGGCGAGGAACACCTCGTCCTCGACGATCAGTACACGCATCCTCGCCTCCCTGGCGGTCGTGGAGCCCCAGTCTAGGCAGCGGCCATGTTGCAGAAATGTTGCGCGATCACGCAACGGCGACGCAACACCGGCTCTGCTGAGGTTGCTTCCAGGCCGCCGGGTGGACCGGCGGATCGGAAGGAAGCCATGAGAACCACTCGCCACAGCCTCCGCGGCGCCCTCGTGGCCATCGCGCTGATCGTCACGCTCGGCCTCGGACTCGCCGCCTGCGCGGCGGCGGAGGGCACGCTCACCATGCCCGTCGGCATCCCGAACCTCGCCTCGTCACAAGACGGCGACGTAGAGACGGTCGAGAACGGCTACATCGCGGTCGGCGACTCCGTATCGCCCTTCGACGAGCACCTCCCGGCCATCGCGAAGCTGAACCCCGAGCTGCGCACCGCCGTGCAGTCCGCCGCGACCGCCGCCGAGGCCGACGGCTTCGTCTTCGTCGTCACCTCCGGCTGGAGGAGCGCGGCCTACCAGCAGTCGCTTCTCGACGATGCGACCGCCACCTATGGCAGCCTCGACGAGGCCCGCAAGTGGGTCAACACACCGGAACTGTCAACGCACGTCACCGGCGACGCCGTCGATATCGGCCACACCGACGCCAACAGCTGGCTCAGCCAGCACGGTGCCGACTTCGGTCTCTGTCAGACCTACGGCAACGAGATGTGGCACTTCGAGCTCGCCACCGAACCCGGAGGCACCTGCCCGGCGCAACGGGAGAACGCGGCCGGATGAGCCAATGGGCGGTGCCGCGCGCTCCCGCCGGTCAGGCGCGGGTCGGCGACGCTGCGAGCTCCTGCAGGCCGGTGACGCGCAGCAGGTCGAGCCGCGCCTGGTCCGTGCCGCCGGGGGCGACCGTGTAGACGACGATGCGCAGGTCGCTGCCCGGCGCCGTCAGCACATCGCAGTCGATGGTGATCGGGCCGACCGGGGTGTTCGTCACCGTCTTGCGGCTGGAGCGGTGCTCCGCCACCCGGGCCTCGGCCCACCGGCGCTCGAACTCCGGGGACTCGGCGCGCAGTCGCGACACCAGCTCGGCGAGGTCGCCGTCGCGCGGGTAGCGGCCCACGGCGGTGCGGAGGTCGGCCGCGAGATCGCTGGCGAACTCCTCCTCGTGCTGCTCGTCGAACCCGACGCCCTCGTGGCCGGAGGTGAAGTACCGCCAGACCAGGTTCCGTTCGATCCCCGGGTACCGGGAGGGGTCCCCGTTGAGCGCGGCCCAGAGGGGGTTCCACAGCAGGATGTCGTGAGTTGCGGAGAATACCGCGAGCGGCACGTCACCGAGCCGGTCGACGATGCGCTGCACACCGGCGCCGATGTGCCGGGGAACGACAGCAGCGGACGGCGGCGCCACCCCGGCCGCCCGGTAGAGGTGGTCGCGTTCGTGGTCGTCCAGTCGCAGCGCGATGGCCAGCGCGCGAAGCAGCTGCGAGGAGGGGTTCGTCGCCCGACCCTGCTCGAGGCGCACGATGTAGTCGACGCTCACCCCGGCGAGGGCGGCGAGTTCCTCGCGGCGCAGACCGACGGCGCGACGTCCTGCACCGGCCGGCATGCCGACATCCGCTGGACTGACCCGCTCGCGCCACGATCGCAGCACGCTCGCAAATTCGCTCATGACACCATCCTGCTCCACACGGACGGTGCGACCGTGGTACCCGCAGTCCTCCTGTCAGAGGGTGCCTGTGTGATCGCACGGTCGCGTCGCAGGATGGGCGCATGACAACAACACTGATCACCGGGGCCAACAAGAGCCTCGGCCTCGAGACCACCCGTCGGCTCATCGAAGCCGGCCACACCGTGTACGCCGGGATGCGCGACACCGCGAACGGCGAGGCGGCGCGAGCGCTCGGCGCCCTGCCCGTTCAGCTCGACGTCACCGACCAGGCGAGCGTCGCGGCCGCCCTGGAAACGCTGCCACAACTCGACCTGCTGGTGAACAACGCGGGAATCCTCGGCACCTCCTTCGGCGTCGACGACCTCACCCCCGAGGCGATGCAGAGCGTGCTCGACACCAACGTGCTCGGCATCGTGCGCGTGACCCAGGCGGCGCTGCCGCTGCTGCGCCGATCCGCGCACCCGGTGATCGTCAACGTCTCCTCCGGGGTGGGCTGGCCGCGCTTCCTGAGCACGGAGGGGCACGACGAGTTCCCCGTTCCCGGGATCCCCTACGCGGCGTCCAAGGCAGCGGTCATCGCCCTCACGGTGCAGTACGCGAAGAACCTGCCGTCGTTCCGCGTCAACGCGAGCGATCCCGGCTACACCGCCACGGACTTCAACCACCACGGCGGCCACCAGACCGTCACCGAGGGAACCGATGCCACCGTCGCACTCGCGCTCATCGGCGCGGACGGGCCGACCGGCGAGTTCCACAACCGGTTCGGGCGCATCGACTACTAGAGGGTTGCGGGGCGCCGCGTTCGCCCGGGCGCCCCGCGAGATCCGGCCCTAACCGAGCGGAAGCGCGTAGCGCTCCGCCGGGTCCATGCCGAGGGTCGACTTCACGAACTTCGCCGTGTCGTCGACCAGCACCTCGCTGTCGCCGGCCTCGAGCCCGTCGAGCGCCGCCGTGACCGCGGTGGCCGTGGAGATCTTGGCGATGTCCCAACCGGCCGTCATGTCGGTGTCGACCATTCCCATGTGCATCCCGGTCACCTGGGTGCCCTGCGCCTTGAGCTCGATGCGGGTGCCCTCCGTCAGGCTCCAGGCTGCCGCCTTCGACGCCGCGTACACCGTTGCACCGGGGGAGGAGATCCACGACAGTGCTGACAGGGCATTGAGGATCGCGCCGCCTCCGTTCTTCGCGAGGGTGGGGGCGAACGCCCGCGTGAGCGCTATCGGACCGAAGAAGTTGGTCTCGAACTCTTTGCGGATGCCGTCGAGGTCGCTCTCCACCAGCGTCAGGCCGGACGACGAGCCCGCGTTGTTGATCAGCAGCTGCACATCGCCGGCGAGGGCGGCGGCCGCCTCCACCTGCGCGGGGTCGGTGACATCGAGTGCGACGACCTCGACTCCGTCGACATCGATCGAGTCGGCATTGCGCGCGGCGGCGTAGATCTTCGCGGCACCGCGCTGCTTGAGCTGCCGCACGAACTCCGCTCCGATGCCTCGGTTGGCGCCGGTGACGAGTACGACTGAATCCTTGATCTGCATGGTGGAACCTTTCTATAGCGAGCGCTAGTTAATTGACTCGAGGAACGCTAGCAGGTTTTCTAGCGAGCGCTATACAATGGATTCACGATGGCTGGCAGACCGAGAACGTTCGACCGAGAATCCGCACTCCTACTCGCCATGGAGCGCTTCTGGCGCGACGGCTACGAGGCGACCACGGTGTCGAAGCTGACCACGGAGATGGGGATCACCCCACCGAGCCTCTACGCGGCCTTCGGCGACAAGGACCAGCTCTTTGCTGCCGCGGCCGACTGCTACTTCGATGCGGTCACCGCCGCAACGGCGCAGGCGCTCGAGGCCCCCACCGCCGTCGAGGCGATCACCCGCATGCTGCGGACGACGGCCGCCGCTCACACCGACCCGGAGACCCCACCTGGCTGCTTCATGCTCACGGAACCCCGTCTCGCCGACCGCCGAGCGCGCATTCGCGAACAGATAGCCGCACGCATCGAGCGGGGGATCGTGGACGGCGATCTGAACTCGGGCATCGTCGCCGACGACGTCGCGGGATTCCTCATGGCCGTGCTCGGCGGAATGTCGACCCGCGCGCGAGACGGCGGCAGCCGCGCCGAGGTCGAGGCGATCGTGGAGATGGCCCTGGCTGCACTGCCGCGGTTGCGATCTGACTGCTCAAAATAAGGCGGACGACGAATCTGAGCCAAATACGAAAAAAGCGAATTTCTGAGAATTAATCTGATCGTGAGATCATCAAACTTCATAGAAACGAGCCGAGGATGCAAATGTCAGGCGTGAACGGAATTGAAGCTGCAGCTGCGGGGACTGGTGGAGGCAGTCAGGCGCCACAGGCTGATCTCATCCCGCGGAAGAACTTGGGCTTCGCGGCCGGAGGGGTGGTGGCGGTCATTGTCGGATACGCAGTGTGGCTGCTCTCGGCGCTCGGTACTCAAAGAGTGGGTTTGTGGGTCGCAATCGGGTTCTGGGTGATCGCCGTAGTGCTTGGGTTGTGTTCGGTCGCGGTTGGGTCTTCAGAGCGCAGTAAGTGGAAAGAGCGGTCTTACAAGATCCTGGTTCCCATAACCTTCAACGCTCCGATTCTCATCGCGGCTGCGGTTCAGCTTCCTGGGGGAGTTGTCTCGGTAGAGAGGTATCTCGCCGTCGTTGTTGCTGTCGCGGTATTCGTAGTAGTGGTGCTAACCGCGCTGCTCAAATCGAATGTCTCCGGTATACGGCGGGATGCCCTTGATCTTTCGCTGATCGCCGTCGGTTTTGTCGGTGCTATCGCAACGGTTCTTGGGGTCTTGACCGCAGAATGATCGGTGTCGAAGTCCGCGGGTTAGGACGTCGCCTATCCCCGCGGCGCTCGAAACCGCGTTCGAGGTCTGTTTGAGCTCATAGACCCGAGCGGTCACTTCCTCGGCGGAATGGCGACCCGCGCGTGAGACGGTGGCAGCCGCGCCGAGGTCGAGGCGATCGTGGAGATGGCCCTCGCGGCGCTGCCGCCCGCCGCGACTTCCTGAGTGATGCGGCGGCGCTCAGCCGACGAGCGTGCGGAGTGTCGGGTCAGGGCCTTCCGGTGGTGGGCTGCAGGTCGTCTGCTCTGCCGCGGATGAAGATCAGGGCGATGAGCGCCGCGATGACGAAGATGTAGTTGAAGGGTGCTGCGAGGTCGAGGACCGGGCTGTGCGCTGCGCCGTTGGTCGAATCGACACCGCCGGTCGCGAGGAACGTCGTGGGGTCGGTGAAGGCGTGGATGAGCATCGGCCACACGATGTTTCCCGTCGCCCGTAAGACGAGGTACATCATCAGCCCGAACCCGAACGTCATAACGACGGTGAGCGCCACAACGACGACCTCCTGGCCGCTGATCAGGTTGACGGTGTGCGAGAGCGCGAAGAACAGCGAGGAGAGGACGGCGACGCTCCATTCACGGTGGCCGCCGTTCCGGAGGATCGTGACCACGATCCCGCGGTAGAGAAACTCCTCGACGAAACCAATCAGGAGGCCGACGAGTAAAGAGGTCACGATCACCGCGGCACCGTAGGACGCATAGTCGATACCGAAGAAGCGCAGCACGATCGGGACGACCGCGAGAACGACGAAGATCCACATCCACCACCGGCCCCGAACGGGTTGCCGGGCGAAGACCGACTTCGTCCAGTTCACAGAGGCGGCGAAGGCCAGCAGCAGGACCGCCCCGACGACCAGCGGCGCACCGATCGAGAAGAACACGCTCGCCGGGGACGAGAAGGTGTTCTCCCTGTCGATCATCCCGCCGAAGAGCCGCCCGATGCCTAGTCCGGCGAGTTGGTAGAGCGCGAGGTAGACCACCACGAGCAGAACGGCCTTCCACCATCGGCCGTGTGCCCAGAAACTGGTCCATCCGGTCTGATCCATCATTCCCCGCCCACACGCGACGCCCCGGTGGTCGCCGATACGAACCGAAAATAGCGGAAAACCGCTCAGCTCCGAAAGGCCCATCTCGCTGCGGCGTCCTTCGGCACAACGAGCGACTGAACCAGTCGAGCCCTGCGCGCTCGTTACCGGGCGGTCGCCGACGCTCAGCCGGCGAACTCGCCCATCCGCAGCTCGCGAAGTGCGCGCAGGTGGACACCGGCCCACGCACTGAACGGACGCCAGGCATCCGCTGTCTCACCGGAGGTGCGCCCCGGCCCGTACAGTCGGGCGATCTCCTCCTCCAGCCGGCGTTCGTTCTGCGGCAGGACGTCGGGGAAGTTCGCTCCGCGGATGACCACGAGCTCGGATGCGAACGGGCCGAGTCCGGTGATCGACCTGACCTGTCGCAGGGCGTCGTCGGAGTCGAGGCCGCGCAGATACGCCCCCGACAGCAGACCTGCGGAGGCGGCCTCGGCGACCGCGTGGAGGTACTCGTTCTTGCGCCCCGGCAGGCCGAGGTCGAGTCCGAGCAGTACGGACGGTGCCGGGAAGGCGCCGTCGTCGCCGTGGGCCTCCACGAGGTCTGCCTTCAGGGAGGATGCCTGGGTGATACGGACGCGCTGGGACAGCACCGCCCAGGCCGCCGCCTCGTAGGGGGAGTAGAACCCGCACGGCCGGAACCCGGGAAGCCGGTGCTGGGCGTCGCCGATCACCGGGTCGCGGTCGCCGACCGCGGGCCAGGCACGGCCGTCGATGTCGAGCGACAGGAAGCGGCGCACCTGGTGAGTCGCCGCGCGGAGGTCGCCGGGGCCGGCGACGGCGATGCGCACGGTGCCCTCGCCCTGCGTGACAACCGCGTCGACGCGAGTCCAGTCGGTGTCGGAGAGGAAGGTGGCTCGGATCTCGTCCGGAGCGCCCGACGCGGCGAGAGCGGACGGCGAGAAGCCCTCCCAGAACCGCTTGCTCGTCTCGAGCGACCACGGTCCGAGCACCTGGTGCTCGGATTCGAAGGCGGCGATCATTCTCAGGCGCGGTCGTGGAGGGTGATCTGGTACCCGTCGGGATCGGCGAAGGTGAAGGTGCGGCCGAACGGGCCGTCGATCGGCTCGGAGGTAATGCGCACGCCGGCGGCGACGAGGCCGTCGTGAATGCTCTGCGCTTCCGGCGCGTGCAGCCACACGCCGATTCCGAGGCCGAGCTGACCGGCCGAGTCGAGGTCGACGCCGGGCAGCGCGGAGCGCACGGCGAACGCCGCGGGCTTCGTGTCGAACACCACCGCGTGCGGCGGGCCGGCCTGGCGGGTGAAGCCGAGGTGGGTCTCGTAGAAGGCGGCAGACGCGTCCACGTCGCGTACCTGGAGGGAGATGAAGCCGGGACCGGATGCTGTTGCCATGATGTGTCTCCTCGTTTGTATGTCAGTTGACTGACATCCAGAACTCTATGTCAGAATACTGACATGAGTCAAGCTGAATCGGGAATCGATCTGGAGACGTCGGTGGGGTACCTCATGAAGGAGGCCTCCAGTGCGTTGCGCGCCTCGATGGAGGCGGTGCTGCGCCCGCTGGGGATGAGCATCACGCACTACTCCTGCCTCGAGCTGCTCGCGCAGCGGCCCGGACTGTCGAACTCCGACCTCGCGCGCGGCACCTTCGTGACGCGGCAGTCGATGAACGTGCTCCTGCAGTCCCTCGAGCGCGACGGTCTGGTACACCGAGCGGAGGCAGCCGCCGAGGGGCGGGCGCTGCCCACCGAGCTGACTGCGGCGGGCCGACGGCAGCTGGCCACGGCGAGTGCCGCGGTGCGGGGTGTCGAGGATCGGATGAAGTCCGGGCTCTCGGCGGCCGAGCAGGCGCAGCTCAAGGACATGCTGTCCAAGTGCGTGGCCGCGCTCAGCGGGGGCGCGGAGGGCTGACGGTGCGGTGATCCCGTCGGGCTGGTGGCGAGTTCCTCATCCGCTTTTTCGGGCACTCTCGGGTGCAGGCTCGTCGACGGGCGGCGACCAGCGACCGGCGAAGCGCGCGACGGGCTGCAGGGCGATGAGAAGGTTGCGCCCCTCGGTGGTGAGCCGGTAGCGCACGGTCACGGGCATGGTGTGGGCGACGAGGCGGTCGACGAGTCCCGCGTGCTCGAGTTCGCGGAGGCGCAGGGCCAGCATGCGCGGCGAGAGGTCGAGCACGGCCGCGGTGATGTCGCTGAATCGTTCGGCGCCGCGCGCGAGGGCGAGCAGGATGCCGCCCGACCAGCGCTTGCCGACCAGCTCGAGAACGGTCGTGGCCTTCTGGCACTCGGCGTCGTCGATGCGCTGCCACTCTTCCAGTCCGGAGTTACTCACTTACGAATCGTAACCCCGCTGCGGGTTCTGCGCCGGGCCGGTCATCGGCCCGGCACCCACGGTGGTCAACCGACGCTGTGCACCACGCCGCCGACGACGACGCCGAACAGGATCGACCAGGCGGCAATCGCGATCGCCTGCCAGAACAGCACCCGCGCCGTGCCGACCCCGCCGGCCGCGAGCATCGTGGAGGTGAACTGCGTGGGCAGAAGCAGGGGACCGAGCAGGCTCACGCCGGGCAACCCGTAGCGATCGAGTGCGCGCTGGAACTTCGCCATCCTGGCGGACTTGCGGTCGGACGTGGCGTAGTGCTCGTTCATCGCCGAGACCGTCTCGTCGGGCGTCGCGCCCGGACGCGCTCCGCTCCACGCCAGCACGCTCTCGTCGGCGTTCGCGTGCACGCGGCGGCGGTTCACGATGGCCGAACGAGCGCCCGAGCTCAGCAGCACGAGCACGAGCACGCAGAGGAAGTTGCCGATGGCGGCCGCGGCGACGGCGACCACGGGGTTGACCCCGCCGAGGATCCCGATCGTCGTGGCGCCCTCACCCTCCACGAAGGGCACGGCGCCGGCGAGGGCGACGATGACCGGCTGTAAGAACTCGGGTACCTGGGCAACCAGGTCTTGGAAACGCGCGACGATGTCCATGGTTTTCTCCTCGGTCTGTGGGGCGTGACCCGGTCGGTCCCGCCGCTTGCTCTCGAGTCCACCGCATCCGCTGTATCGCCGGCAGTGTCGTACTGTCACCGCTTTCCGGGTCTTACTCACGCGCCATCCGTGACAAATGTCAGGGACCTACAGTGGGTGGGGTGACTACCCGACCAGCCGACGAGCCGCGCTCCCTCCCGTCACGCGCGACGTCGCGCGGCGTGCACGTCACCTGGTGGTACACGGCGACGGCGATCGTCTTCTTCGAGGTGATCCTCGTGGTGACCTGGGCGGGCACACTCCGGCAGGGCGGTCTCGACGGCGTGCCGACGGCCGCCGTGCTGGTGGGCGGCGTCGTCTGGTGCGGATCGACGCTGCCGCTCCTTCTCGCCTACCGACATCGCGCCGCCGAGCCGGCCGCCGTGCGGTGGCGCTCGATACTCCTCCCCGTGCTGACCGCCGCCGCCTACGGGGTGCTCGCCTTCGCGCTCTCCGGCATCTGGCTGCTGCTGGTCGTGCCCCTC
>Ga0247805_1000683_pt1 | contig 17153 bp, 16 predicted proteins | sample UWRJL044104R1_FD_180930 | JGI IMG/M metagenome (GOLD analysis project Ga0247805, IMG submission 180930) | Plant litter microbial communities from Arlington Agricultural Research Station in Wisconsin, United States - UWRJ-L044-104R-1 | ecosystem: Environmental > Terrestrial > Plant litter >... | reverse complement strand
AAATGGCTTATTATATATTACAAAAGCTACTTTAATTTTAAATGATAGTATTATTTCAGAAAATGCTTTTCCATTCGAGGTAAATCATATTTTTGCACAAGTTGATATCGATACGCAAGACAATTTAGAATATGCGGAGTATCTTTTTAAAAAACTCATAACTCATAACTCATAACTTATTGTATGAATACATACATAGAAATTGCAGGAAGAAAAATTGGATTAGACTTTCCCCCTTTAGTAATTGCCGAAATTGGAATTAATCATGAAGGTTGTTTACATGTTGCTAAAGAAATGGTTGATGCTGCACACAGAGCGGGAGTAGAAATGGTGAAACATCAAACGCATATTGTAGAAGATGAAATGAGCGGAGCTGCCAAAAAAGTAATTCCAGGTAATGCAGATGTTTCTATTTATGAAATCATGGAACGCTGTTCTTTAAATGAAGCTGACGAATTAGAATTGAAAAATTATGTGGAAAGCAAAGGAATGATTTTTATTTCAACTCCTTTTTCGCGTGCTGCAGCCGAACGGTTGAAAAAATTTGATATTCCGGCTTATAAAATTGGTTCAGGCGAATGCAATAATTATCCTTTGTTAGAACATATTGCTTCCTTTGGTAAACCAGTTATTTTGAGTACAGGTATGAATACAATTGAAAGTGTTCAAAAAGCCTTAGCTATTTTTGAAAAACATAATGTTCCCGTTGCTTTATTACATACCACAAATTTATATCCTACGCCTATTCATTTAGTTCGTTTTGGAGCAATGATAGAATTGCACCAGGCTTTTCCAGATAAAGTGTTTGGCTTATCTGATCATACACTAAATAATAATGCCTGTTTAGGAGCAGTAGCTTTGGGAGCTAGTATTTTAGAAAGACACTTTACTGATTACATGGAGCGAACAGGACCAGACATTGTTTGTAGTATGGATGAAAAAGCATGTCAGGAATTAATTGTTTCAAGTGCAGAAATTGCCTTAATGCGAGGCGGAACAAAAAAACCGGCTTTAGAAGAACAGGTAACAATAGATTTTGCTTTTGCTACTGTATGTGCGATAAAAGCAATTAAAAAAGGTGAAAAATTATCTAAAGGAAATATCTGGGTAAAACGTCCAGGAACAGGAAAAATTCTGGCAGAACATTTTAATGATTTGATTGGGAAAACTGCGACTAGAGCTATTGAAAATGATGAACAATTAGAGTTTACAGATTTTGAATAATCCAGCAAAAAAAATCCTATTCCTTACAGGGACTCGTGCTGATTTTGGAAAAATAAAATCACTGATTCAAACACTTGAAGAGCAAGATGAGTTTGAAGTTTTTGTCTTTGTAACAGGAATGCATCTACAAGAATTGTATGGTTATACGTTGATAGAAATTGAACGTTGTAATTTTACAAATGTATTTACATTTGAAAATCATACGCATGAGACTACAATGGATTTGACATTAGCCAAAACCATTGAAGGATTATCTAATTATTGTAAAGCAATAAATCCTGATATGATTGTGGTGCATGGTGATAGAGTTGAAACGTTGGCTGGAGCTATTGTAGGATCCTTAAATAATATTCTCGTATCTCACATCGAGGGTGGAGAGATTTCAGGAACTGTTGATGAGTTAATTCGACACAGTGTAAGCAAGTTGAGTCACATTCATTTTGTGTCCAACAAAGAAGCCGAAAAACGACTGATTCAAATGGGAGAAATAAAAGAATCCGTTTTTACAATTGGATCACCTGATATTGATATTATGTTTTCTGACCGCTTGCCTGAATTGAAAACAGTACAAGAATATTATAAAATAGATTTTAAAGAATATGCTATTGTGATGTTTCATCCAGTGACTACAGAAATTCATTCCATCAAAGAATATGCTGAAACCTTTGTAGGTACATTATTAGAGGATCATCATAATTATGTAGTTATTTATCCAAATAATGATTTGGGAAGTCATTTTATTTTAGAAGCATATGAAAAATTAAAACAGAATTCAAGATTTAGAATTTTTCCATCCATCCGATTTGAATATTTCCTTACATTATTGAAAAACAGTCAATTTATTATAGGGAATAGTAGTGCAGGAATTAGGGAAGCACCTTATTATGGAATTCCAATCATTAATATTGGGACTCGCCAGCAAAATAGAACAATTGATGCTGAAATTATCAATACAAATTATTTTGCTGAAGAAATTAGAAAAGCGCTTTTAAAAATCGATTCACATCAGATTCAAAATTCAAAAGATGATTTTGGACAAGGAAATAGTGCTGAATTATTTTTGGAATCATTAAAGAAAAACGATATTTGGCAACTCAATCATCAAAAACAATTTAGAGATATTTAACGCTATATTTTTTAATACCACTTTACATACTTATGTTTTTTAATTCTGTAGCGTTTGCTGTTTTTTTGCCAATTGTTTTTTTTCTGTATTGGTTTGTTTTCAATAAAACAAAAAGCACTCAAAATGCTTTATTAATCATTGCAAGCTATTATTTCTATTCTTGTTGGGATTGGCGATTCTTGTTTTTATTAGTATTCTCCACTTTTTTAGATTATTATACTGGAATTCAAATTGAAAAAGGGAGAAATGAAAAAAGTAGAAAATTTTGGTTTTGGCTGAGTATAGTAGTCAATTTAGGTTTTTTGGGAATCTTTAAATACTATAATTTTTTTGCAGCATCATTTTCTGAATTACTAAATTCGGTTGGTTTGCAATCAAGTCCAATTTTACTGAATGTAATTCTTCCTGTTGGAATTTCATTTTATACTTTTCACGGCTTATCATATGTGATTGATATTTATTACAAACGAATAAAAGCCGAGTATAATTTTGTGGATTATTCTTTGTTTGTAAGCTACTTTCCACTTTTAGTAGCAGGTCCAATTGAGAGAGCCACTCATTTATTACCGCAAGTAAAAGTAAAACGAGAGTTTGATTTTGAAAAAGCAAAAGAAGGAATTTACCAGATTGTTTGGGGATTAGTCAAAAAAGTAGTCATTGCAGATACTTGTGCCACTTATGCTAATGCAATTTTTGACAATTATACTTCGATGAATGCTGCATCATTGATTTTGGGAGCCATTTACTTTGCATTTCAAATTTATGGTGACTTTTCAGGATATTCAGATATAGCATTAGGAGTATCAAAATTATTTGGATTGGATTTATTGCGAAACTTCAATTATCCTTATTTCTCAAGAGACATCGCCGAGTTTTGGCGCCGTTGGCATATTTCGCTTTCTTCTTGGTTTCGTGATTATTTATATATCCCGTTAGGTGGAAGCAAAGGCGGAATCTGGATGAAAATCAGAAATACCTTTATCATTTTTGTAGTCAGCGGTTTTTGGCATGGAGCTAACTGGACATATCTTGCTTGGGGATTCATCAATGCCGTTTATTTTTTACCATTACTTTTATCAAATAGCAATCGAAATAATATGGATGCAATTCGACTGCAATTTAATTTTAATTCGGTAAAAGTGATAATGAGTATTCTATATACTTTTTCGTTGACCTGTATAGCTTGGGTTTTTTTTAGAGCAAAGACAATCTCCGATGCTATTTTGTATTTAAAGCGAATAATTACTAATAGAGACTTTAGTTTTCAATATTTAGATAACGAGCGTTATAGTTATGAACTACTTGCTATGATTGGTTTTTTTGTTATAGTCGAATGGAATAATCGTACCAAAGTAGAACCACTTTCAGGGAAAAATAGTGTATTGAGATTAGCTTTATCAATTGTAGCTATTATTGCTTTTGGAACGTATTCAGATTATAAAGAATTTATATATTTTCAGTTTTAGTACTGAAATTTCGTTTTCTCCAATCCGCTGCGGTAGAATCCAAAAAAATCAGGAATTACAAAAAGTTCATGGTATTCAGTGAAGTCTGTGTTTTTTCCACCCTTTAGGGCGGGAAAAAAAACTTTAGGGGTAGGGGTAAAAAAGAAAGTAATAATGTTCGTTTTTTATTCAATCAAAACTTTTAGCATTATGGACAAAAATCAAAATCATTCTGACAATATGTGGAAAGGTGCTTCTCCACAGATTTTTTCTAATGCTAAAAAATTAAGGGAAAATCAAACTGAAGCTGAAGAGAAATTTTGGTTAGCTGTAAAAAGTAATCAAATAGAATGATACAAATTTAGAAGGCAACATCCGATTAGCATTTATGTCGCTGATTTTTATTGCCATGCTCTTAAATTAGTAATCGAGATAGATGGCGGATATCATTTGGATGAAGAACAACAACTTTTAGATAAAAAAAGAACAGCCGATCTTGACTTCCAAGGATTAAATGTAATCAGATTCACAAATGAAGAGATATTATTAAAATTTCCAGAAGTAATTGATAAAATTAAAATGTTTATTAAAACAAAAACGCTCTAATTTTTTTTTCCACCCTTTAGGGTTGGGGAAAGAAAAAGAAATACTAAAACCGCCTCTGTTTTCCTCTTTAGGGGCAGGGGAAAAAAAAATTAGAGAGGGGAATAAAAAAACAAAACTTGAATTGAAGCAATGAAACATTTTTTAATTTATACAACTAAGATTTTAATTATAACTTTTCTAATTGCCGTTTTATTAGACGGACTTTACACCTATGTTTTTTTGCAATCTAAAAATAGAGGGAAAATTGAAACTGTTTTTAATTCAAAGCCTCAAAAATATGATGTAGTTATTTTAGGTTCATCACGAGCGAATAATCATTTTGTAGCACAAATGTTTGAAGATAAAGGACTAAAAACTTTTAATTATGGGATGAGCGGGGGGCATTTATTTGAAGCTTCATTGCTATTGAAATTAATGTTGGAAAGAAAATATGAGATTAAAAATATTATTTTAGAAGCCGATTTAAATCTTTCGAATGAGCATCAGGCTGAGGGAATTTCCGCTCTTTTTTTGCCTTATATTCATAATTCAGAGATTATAAAAAATCATTTTTCTAATGAGGAGAATTTCAAAGAGCTGTATTACATTCCATTTTACAGATACATAAAATACGATGGGAAAATAGGTTTTAGAGAAATTTTTAAAACTGTAAAAGGTGAAAAAATAAATACATTAGATAATTTAGGATATCGCCCGTTGGAGAATCATAAAAACGGAAAAATGAAAAATAATATAGTAAATTTAAATCCTTTATCTCACAATAAATATTATGAAGAAATTAAAACGCTATGTAAACAAAACAACATCAATTTTATAGCGGTAATGACACCAATGTGTGAGAATACAAAAGGGATGAATTATTTTGATAAAGTGAAAAAAAACTATCCCGAAATTCATAATTACGAGAATGTGGTAATAGAAGATAAATATTTTTCTTCATGTGGACACATGAATGATACAGGGGCGAGAATTTTTACTCGCAAAATAATACAGAATTTTTTTAAATAAATAAAAGTTGATTATTAAAGTAAAGTGTATATAATAAAGCTCTATTTCTTTTTTCTTCCCTTTAGGACTAGGGTAAAAGAAAGAAACTTAGTATTGGGTAAAGAAAAAAGAAATAATAAACCCGCAGTTTTTTCCACCCTTTAGGGTGGGGAAAGAAAAAAACTTTGCGGATACAGGCTAGAACAGGAATTACGATTACATTTAGAGCAATGTCATTAAGTTAAGAATTAGTAAATTAAGAGACTTCTCCACAGAAGGGAAGTCGCCTAATTTCCCCTCCTTTGGAGGGGTGCCCAGCGGGCGGGGTGGTTTTTCTATATTCGGGAGTTTATCCTTTTCAATAGAATTAGTTCTTAACATAACACTATGCTTTTAGGGAGGGGAAAAAAATAAAATTTGAACAGGTTATTAATTTCAAAATAATTTTAACGGAGTGAAAAACAAAATCATGTTGCTGTTTCCAGATGGGGTAGGAATTCGAAATTACCTTTATTCAGACGCGTTTAAAGGAGTTCAAGAGGAATTAATCTTGTTTCACAATTTTGATATTGAAACAATAACAGCAATTAAAGAAAATGTTGAAATCGATGCCGATATAGTTATACCGGATTATAAAGAAACAATTAAGGAAAAATTTCTAAGAGAATTAATTTGCCTTTCAAGATTGTATTATAATCATAGTAAAGTTCAAAATGAAACTTTATTGACGAATTGGAATTGGAATCAAAAAACATTTTCAAAAAAAATGTTTTATAAACTAATTGAACTTGTAGTACCTTTTTTTAAAAAGTATTCAAGTATTTTAGAATTAGAAAGAAAATATCAAAATTCCATTCGTAAGAATCCTTTTTATGTTGAGGTAAAAAATATTTTAAGAACAGTTGAACCCAGTATACTTTTTTGTTCTCACCAAAGGGCATTAAAAGCGGCAACTATATTTGCTGCAGCTAAGGATTTAGGAATTAAAACAACAACAGTAATTTTTTCATGGGATAATCTTCCTAAGGCTCGTTTAGCTTTGCGAGCAGATAATTATTTAGTGTGGTCAGATTATATGAAAAAAGAATTACAAATGTATTATCCTGAAATCCCTTCAGATTCAATTCATATTACAGGTACACCACAATTTGAATTTTATCAGAATAAAAATAATATCATTGAAAAAGAGATTTTTTATAAGAAATACAATTTAGATCCTGATAAAAAAATCATTTGTTTCTCAGGTGATGACACCAAAACTTCACCAGATGATCCTGCTTATTTAAAAGATATTGCACAAGAAATAGTCAAAGCTAATTTGCATAAAGAATATCAAATTTTGTTAAGAAGATGTCCTGTAGATTTCTCAGGCAGATTCGATGATATTATAAATGAATATAAGGATTTAATTATAGAAGCTCCTCCTTTGTGGTATTTTAGTAAATCTAAAGAATGGAATGCAGTTTATCCATCAATTGAAGATGTAAAGCTATTAGTAAGTACAGCATTTTATTCGGATATAGTGGTAAATGTGGGGTCCACTATGGCTTTTGATTTTGCAATGTTTAACAAACCGTGCATCTTTATTAATTACGATCAAAAAAATAAAAAGGAAAAAGAGTGGTCAGTAAAAACGATATATCAATTTCAGCATTTTAAAAGTATGTCTAATAGTAACTCCGTTATTTGGTTAAATAGTAAAGAAGAGATTTCGAAAAAAGTTATTCTGAAAATAGAGCAAAATACAGCCATGAACGAATGGAAAGAAAAGGTACTTGGAGAGTATAAAAAAGCAGCATCAAATATTCGAAAAACAATAATTTAAGATAATTATGCACATCTGTTTTCTAACAAACGAATTTCCAAAAGAAGGATTTCCACATGGTGGAATAGGTAGTTTTGTAAAAACAATTGCTACGGCATTGGTCAAAAAAGGAATAGATGTTTCAATAATTGGAATTAATTATACACAAAATGATGAAACAGAAATTGTTGAAGGAGTAAAGGTATATCGATTAAAAAAAAGTACAGTAAAAGGATTGTCCTGGTATTTTAATTCGAAAGCAATCAATAAAAAAATAAAACAAATTCATGAACATCATTCTATAAGTATTGTAGAATCTTCTGAACTTGGTTTGGCATTTATAAGTAAAATTAGAGAAATTAAATATGTAATTCGATTACACGGAGGGCATCATTTTTTTACTTTATTTGAAAACCGACCAAGAGAAAATAAAAAAGTATGGTTAGAGAATAGATCTTTTAAAAAGGCTGATTATTTAGTTGCTGTTAGTGAGTATGTATGTCAAATCACATTAAGAGAATTAAACATAGAGAAAAGAAAAGTGTCAATTATTTATAACCCTGTTGATACAAGTAAGTTTATGCAAGTTGATTATTCGAAAGCGAAACCAAATTCCATCCTAATTGTAGGTTCTGTCTGTGAAAAAAAAGGTGTAAGACAACTCATAGAAGCACTTATTATTGTAAAGACAAAAATACCTGATGTGAGTTTGAAAATTGTAGGCCGGGATTGGTTTTTTCCAGACGGCTCTTCTTATATTGATTATTTATCTAATTATATAGTAGATGAAATTAAAGATGCTATAACTATCGTTGGAGCTATTCCTAATACAGAGATTCCACGATATATAGAACAATCCGAAATTTGTGTTAACCCATCTCACATGGAAGCAATGCCTTTAGCTTGGCTTGAGGTACTCTCAATGGGAAAACAGTTTATAGGAAGTGAAATAGGGCCTGGATTTGAAATCGTTACTAATAAAGTAACAGGACTGCTATGTAATCCACATAATTCAAAAGATATAGCAGATAAGATTATCTGGATGTTAACGCATAAAGAAGAATCTATTACAATGGGATTAACTGCTAGGAAAGATATTTTGAAGCGTTTTGATGTAGCCATTTTGGTGCAAAAAAATATTAAGTTTTATAATGAAATAATAAATTAAAGCGCAAGATTTTAATTTTAGGACTGTGTGTTCTTGCTATAAATTGATGCGAAATAGAAATACCTTAAGATGAAAATAGGAATATTAGTTTATAAGATGGTAGGGATAGGGGGAGTTCAGAGAATAACTGCCGAAAAAATAAATGCTTGGATAGAAATATTTGGATATGATTTAGTTTTGATAACCAAAAATGAGCTAGATAGTCCTTTTTTTTATGAGATAAATAAAAAATGTAAACTTTATAATTTGAATATTCAGGCTAAATTAAGTGGAGGTCTTAAACAATATATAAAAAATATTCCTAAGGCAATTAAGCTTTCTGTTGAATTAAAAAGAATATTGGAATTAGAAAATATAGATGTTCTAATTACAACCATGATTAGTATTGATTCTTTAGTTATACCTTTTGTTAAAAGTAAAATACCAAAAATTTCAGAAATACACGGCTCAGGTTTTTCTTATAATAAAAAAGGTTGGTTTTTAAAAAAACTAATAATTAACAGATATAAGAAAATTGTTGTATTAAATAAAAGCGAAGTGGAATATTTTCCATTAAATAATATAGCGGTAATTCCAAATTTTACTGATATTTCAAATTATGATAATTTAAAACATAATAAAAAAAACATTATAATTTCGGCAGGTAGAATATCATGGGAAAAACAATTTGATCATTTGGTTGATATTTGGTCAGTTATAGCATCCAAACATCCTAACTGGGAGGTACATATTTACGGAAGTAGTTCAGCAGATGGATTAAAAAGAAAGATTGATGCAATGGACTTACGTAAAAGCTTCAAAATATTCCCAGCTACAACTGAAATAAAAGAAAAAATGCAAGAGGCAAGTATCTTTGCACTGGTTTCTGCTACTGAAGCTTTTCCGATGGTGTTGTTGGAAGCTATGAGTGCGGAATTACCAATAGTTTCCTATGATTCACCTAATGGTCCTAGAAATATTGTAACTGATGGAAAAGATGGTTTTATAGTACCTTTGAATGATAAAGTTGCTTTTTCAGAAAAATTAGATTTACTGATTAGTAATCCAAAAATTAGAGAGGATTTTGTTCAAAATCAAAAGAGTAAACTGGATCTTTTCTCAAAAGAACGAGTTATGAATCAATGGAATGATTTGATTTTGGCTCTTCTAGATAAAAAGTCAAAGAAGTCTTTTTCAAGAAGCAAACAATGAAAACAATTCTAATAGCACACAATTATAAAGAAGATTCATTTGCAGTAAATAGTATTTCGTTAGCCCATTATTTAGCAGATCAAGGAAATAAAGTTATTTTTATTTCTTATTGCCCTTTCTTTGTTGAAAAAGAAACGATAAAAAAAGATAAAGGAGAAATAATAATTTGCTCGTGGTCATCAGAGAAGCGGCCAACTACAATAAGAGATGTTATTTGGTTTACTAAATTATACTTTAATTACAAACCGAGTATTGTAATTGGTCATTTTGTAGGAGCTAATATTTCAATTGGAATCTCAAAGATTCTATCGTATAATAAAACAAGAACCTTTAGTTATTATCATACTTTAACCGAGCAGATTAGCCTAGACAATCAAAATAGGACAAAATTTAAAAGAAAACTGTTGTCTTTTAGAAAGAAACTATTTTATAAACTGTTTTGTGATAGAATAATTTGTCCGTCGCAATTAGCTAAACAAGATTTTGAGAAAAATTATAGTTCAAAAAAAGGATTAGTAATTGTAAATCCTATGAAAGATAGATTTTTAAACAAAAACAATATTGGTGGAAATAAAATTATTATTTCTTTTTTAGGTCGGTTTGCTGTTTCAAAAGGAATTGTGGAATTATTAGAAGCATTTAAAATTTATAAAAAAAATAACAAAAGCTCCAATATAATTTTAAATATTGCTGGAAGCGGGAACCTCGAATCAGAAATAAAGAAGTTAATCAAAAATGAGTTGGATATTTTTTATTATGGAGCATTAAATTATAAAGATATCGACAAATATTTGCAGAACGCTCATTTCACAATAATACCATCAAAAACAGATGCACTAAATATGGTAGGAATTGAGTCTATGATGAATGAAACTCCTTTACTCATATCAAATACAACTGGATTAGCTCATTATTTAGAAGATGGGAAAGAATGCTTTAAATTTGATTCTAATATTGAAGCATTGATTTTATTATTTAAAAGAGTCGAAGATAATTTTGTTAAACAATCTCAAATGGCAATTAGTGCTAGAGCTACTTTTTTAAGCAAATTTAGTATAGAAAAATATTGTTTTAACTTCTCTGAGGAAATTTTGAAATGAGATTTCTAATTGTCACAAATATTAATCATATTCAAATGATAGAAAAAATTTGATGGATACCTCCAGAAATTTTCCACCCTTTAGGGCGGGGGAAAGAAAATTTATTTTTTAATCTGTTATATAATTACAATCCATGGATTATTCTAAAAATCTGGCAATGAGTTTTAGTATCAGTCAGATAGAAAGAAATGTTTATGGGTATTCTCAGAAATTTTCCACCCTTTAGGGCGGGGAAAAGAAAATTTCTATTCTTTCATTTAATTATAGATTATTACAAGAAAAACTTAGCGAATCTTTATGAGTCTTTGGGTTATAATAAAAACATATTAAAATAAAAAAGCTCACCGTTAAGCGAGCTTTTTAAAAATAAAAATAGCAATTAAACAATGTCTATAAGGTTAAGCACATTATAATGTCCACTACGCAACGGATATTGAATTCCATTAACTTCCTGATAAAATTCAATCAATAGCAGATAAAGCTGAAAACCACTACCTGTAGGCACAGCAGTAGGAGTCAATACAACACTAATGGCTGTATTGTCAAGAGCAATAATATTTTCAGGACTATAACTGTTTTCAAAAAGCCCTGTTTCAAAATCCAAATGGACCATACCACAACGCAAACTCACATGAGTAGCACCTTCAGGAAAAAGAAGCTGTTGATCAGGAACAAAATTAGCAATGCTAATAACCCCTGTTGCAGTATCCAGTGTGTATGGAGCATGCAATACAGCAGCTAAAGAGGCTTTAACATTAAAATCAAAACCTTTTAAAAGTGCTTTTCCTTCTGCAGTATTCAATCCATTAACTACCTGGCGTTTTCCTCGTCTTGAAGTACTGTCTAAGTCTTTGATTTTATTCAACAATTGTACCATCCGGCTGGACAATTTTGAATCTTTAGCCTTGTTTAGCAAAATCCCAACAGAATCTCGCAACAACTTGGCCGATTTGGCATTAGAACTAAATTCGCTAATGTTTTCCCTTGTTCTGGCAAAAGCAGGATCAGTCATAATCCTTTTTTTACTAACACCTCCTTTGGTTCTTACCATGTAACCTCCTTGAGATTTGTAAAAGGTTAACCCATCCAGAGTACCTTCTAACTTGATAAAACTACTTAGTCTACCCATAATAAAATGTATTTATAGTTAATAAGTACCGAAAGTAGAACAGTATTTTTTGATAATCAAAACATTGGTGCTGTGGATATTAAATAGGAAAGATTTAGCTCTTTTGGGTTAAATAAGTAAAAAGCAATAGTTAATACTGCATAGGTATAAAAAAAATAAAAAAGGAAGTAAGTGTTATTTTGTGTTATTAATATCAAAAGCATAGCTTTTGGATCAATTAGTAGCAATTAGGATATACCGTAGATACTCCATACATACTCCATAGATAGTCCATACACAACTGCATAAATAGTTTTTAAAAAAGAGATAAATAAAAGCAGGCTGAAAAGTAATTAGTTACAAACCAAAAGTTAGTTGTAGTTAGAAATTATGAGTGTATGTATTTGATTATAAGCGATAAAATAAATGGCTTTTAAAACAAATTAAAATATTTTTAAGAAAAATTTTATAAAAAAAATGAAGTCTAGATTAAAAATAATTTTACATTTGTAAGTAAAGTAATAAGTTGTTGAATAATTAAAATATTTGTTATGATAAGAATTGTAATTTATCCCAGTGATATTATGGCGCTTACTAATAAAAGTAATAGTTATGCGCGAAAAGAAATCCAACGTATTAAAAAAGCTTTAAATAAGCTTGAACATCAAAAAGTAACAATTAAAGAATACTGTGAGTACTATGCATTTGATCTCAATGAAGTAACTGCTTTATTAGACAAATTTGAAAGAAAATAAAGTAGTTCAATAACTTATAATCCACAACCCATAAGTATTTTATAACTATATTTGTTAGGCTAAAAAGCAGATAAATAGAGTTAATGAAATTTTTAATTGTTACACATGTGCCTCACGGGGTACAACAAAAGCAATACTATGGCTATGCCCCCTATATTAGGGAAATGAATATTTGGTTACAATACGTAGATGAATTGATTGTAGTTGCTCTTTTAGAAAATACAAAACCAACAGCCATTGATAGTTTCTATAATCATAAAAGTATCGATTTTAGAAGGGTTTCTAATTTTAATTTAACAAATTTCAGCAATACAATTACTTCTATTTTTAAATTACCTAAAATTCTTTTGCAAATAGTTGTAGCCATGCAACAGGCTGATCACATTCATCTACGCTGTCCTGGAAATATTGGATTATTAGGCTGTTTGGTTCAAATATTATTTCCAAGTAAACCAAAAACAGCCAAATATGCAGGTAATTGGGATCCAAAATCCAAACAATCTTGGAGTTATCGTATCCAAAAATGGATCTTGAGCAATACTTTTTTGACAAAAAATATGCAAGTATTGGTTTATGGAGAATGGGAAAATCAAACTAAAAATATAAAACCATTTTTTACTGCGACTTATTCCGAATTTGACAAAATAGAGATTCAAGAAAAATCGTTAACTCAAACGATTCGTTTTATTTTTGTTGGAACATTAGTAAAGGGCAAAAATCCGTTATATGCTATTCAATTGATAGAAAATTTAGCCAATAAAGGGTATGGTGTTCATTTAGATTTATATGGAGAAGGCATTGAGAGGGAATCTTTAGAACGCTATATTCTAGACTCTAATTTAGAAAAAATTGTAACGTTAAAAGGAAATCAGCCTAAGAATTTTGTAAAAGAGGCCTATCAAAATAGTCATTTTGTTATTTTACCATCCAAAAGTGAAGGTTGGCCCAAAGCCATTGCCGAAGGGATGTTTTGGGGATGTATTCCAATTGCTACTCCAGTTTCTTGTGTGCCTTTTATATTAGATTTTGGAAGTAGAGGATTGTTATTGCAAATGGATTTGGAAAAAGATATTCAACAATTGGAAACTCTTTTAAATAACCAATTAGATTTTGATTCCAAAAGGAAAAAAGCATCCGATTGGTCTAGGAAATATACACTTGATGTTTTTGAAACAGAAATAAAGAAAATGTTATAATTGATGAAGCACACTACTAAAACGAAGATATTTAAAATGCTATCATTGTTTCCTAACCGTATAGGATATTTGTTGTACCATTTTTTGCAAGATGTGACTAGTAAATTAACAATCGAAAATAAAATTCATTCTACTAATGAAACATACCAAAAAGTAACATCGATATTGCGTAAAAACAATATAAAGCTTGAAAGTACTAAAATTGCTGAGTTAGGTTCTGGTTGGGTTCCAATTTTTCCTTACCAATTAATTCTTGATGGAAAAGTAAGTCGTGTTGATACTTATGATATAAATGAACACTATAATTTAAAACAAATTGAAGAGTTAAATGAATATTATAGCAAGCAATATACCTTTGAAATTGAAGAAAAAAATAAGTATCCCCTGCTTAAAGGAGTAAGGTATTTCCCTGAAACTAATATATGTAATGGTAATCTTAAAGATATTGATTTAATAGTATCTAGATTTGTATTAGAACACGTTTCTCCTAACAAAATAACTGAGATTCATGATTTCCTGTTTTCACATTTAAAATCAGGTAGTCATATATTACATTTAATTTCACCAAGCGATCATAGAGCATATAGTGATTCATCGTTATCATTACAAGACTTTTTAAAATTCAGTGAGGAGGAATGGAATAAGATACAGACTAAATTTGATTACCATAATCGATTGAGACTTCCTCAATATTTGGATCTTTTTAAAGATAAATTTGAGATATTTTTTTTTGAACATGACTATATTAATGTTGAATCTAAAAATTTTAAGAAGTTTAAAGAATTAAAAATTCATAAAGATTTTGCAAAATATAGTAATCAAGAATTAATGGCTGGAAGTATAAATGTTTTATTGAAAAAGAAATAAATGAGAGTCATTCAATTAATAGATTCTCTGGAAGCTGGTGGAGCCGAACGGATGGCAGTGAATTATGCAAATGCATTAGCTAGTCAACTTGAATTTTCGGGATTGATTGCCACACGCAAAGAAGGACTATTAAAAATGCAGTTAGTTGAAAAAGTAGATTATCTGTTTTTAAATAAAAAAAGGCTAATAGATTTTAAGGCTATTTTTAAACTTAGAAGATACATCCGTAAGCACAAAGTTCAAATTATTCAGGCACACAGTTCTTCTTTCTTTTTAGCCGTATTAGTTAAATTGACTTTGCCAAGTCTGAAAATAATTTGGCATGATCATTACGGAAATAGAATTCATGAAACTAGAATAAAACATTACATACTATTTTTAGCTTCTTTTTTCTTTTCAGCATGTTTTGCTGTAAATCCAGAATTACAAAAATGGATTTTTAAAAATTTAAGAACAGCAAAAGTTTTTTATATACCTAATTTTACAATAGAAAATAATAGTATTGTTAACAAAACATATTTAAAAGGTGAGATAAATAAAAGAATTATTTGTCTAGCCAATTTAAAGAATCCTAAAAATCATATTGCAATACTTGAAGCTTTTTGTAATACTAAATTAAATGATTTTTCATGGTCTTTACATTTTGTAGGGAAAATTTATAAGGATGATTATTTTTACCAATTAAAATCTTTTATACATGAAAACGATTTGGAAGAAAGTGTGTTTTTTTACGATTCAATAGAAGATGTTTCGTTTGTATTATCTCAGGCAAACATTGGTGTATTAGCTTCAAAATATGAAGGTTTTCCTGTTTCCTTACTAGAATATGGACATGCTGGCTTAGCAGTAATTAGTACAGATGTTGGATTTTGTTCTTCGCTTATTAAAAATGGAGTTAATGGATTACTATTCAATCCTGAAGATTCAGAAGGATTAAAAGAACATTTTTTGAAATTAGCTTTTGATGAAGATTTACAAAAAAAATTAGGAATGAATTTAAAAGCGGATATTTTAAAGCAGTACTCTTATTCTGAAATTATAAAAGAACTCATTGCAAAGTATAATTATATATAAATGAATAAATCTGAAATCAATTATATTAAGCTAGCGCTAATTCATGTGGGTATAGCCCTTGCTCTTTTTTATATTCCTTTTTTATCTAAAATTTATGCAGTATTGATTGCTGTATTTGGAACTGCATATATTATCAACAAGAATAATAGAAATAATGAAGTCTTGTATGTTTCGGCTTATTTAGTGGGGGTTGAGGTTTTTTTGAGAATGACAGGAGGGAATTTAAATAACGAATATGTAAAGACAGTGGTCTCGATGTGGATGTTATTGGGGTTTGTCTTAAGTGGATTTTCAAAAAGTAGTGTAGTGTATTGGTTGTATTTTTTATTGTTAGTACCAGCATTGTTAGTAACAATGAGTAATCAGGATATTAATTTAGAGATTAAGAAAGCTATTGTTTTTAATATTTCTGGTCCAATATGTTTGGGATTATGTGCCTTGTATTGTTATAACAGGCAAATTAGCTTCCCACAATTACAAAACATTCTAATCTTTTTAGGTTTGCCAATCATTGCTACTTTGGTCTATTTGGTTTTGTACAATCCAAGTGTTCGTGATGTAATAACAGGTACCCAATCTAATTTTGCAACCTCAGGAGGTTTTGGTCCTAATCAGGTAGCAACTATTTTAGGACTAGGAATGTTTGTGTTTTTTTGCCAATTGATTTTTATGTCAAAATCAAAAATAATAATGGGATTAAATGCTTTTCTTCTTATTTTAACAAGTTATAGGGCCATTGCAACCTTTTCCAGAGGAGGAGTGATTACAGGCTTTGTAATGATCATATTTGTACTAATAGCAGCTTATTTATTTAGTAATCCATCTGGAAAAAGAAAATTAAATTGGATTATTATTTTTAGTGGTGTTTTATGTTTGAGTATTTGGAGCTATAGTGTAGTACAAACCAGAGGGTTAATTAATAAAAGATATGCTAATCAAGATGCTAGAGGACGAGTAAAAGAAGATCGTTTAGGAGGTCGTGAACTAGTCATGGGGACTGAACTGCAGCTTTTTAAAGAAAACCCTATTATGGGAGTGGGAATAGGTTTAGGAAAAGTTTTTAGAGAACAACAAATAGGAAAGGAAGTAGCATCACATAATGAAATTACAAGATTGTTAGCGGAGCATGGGATGTTTGGCATTTTTATTTTATTGATTTTGTTTTTCACACCTATTATTCTGTTTTTAAATAATTATCAAAATATTTATTTTCTCTCCTTTTATGTCTTTTGGTTACTCACCATTAACCATGCAGCTATGCGAATTGCAGCTCCAGCTTTTGTATATGCCTTAACCTTATTAAATATAAGAATCAAGCCACTTCAAAGAGTAAATAATACCATTTAAAAATATAAAAAAGAGATCACATTAACTTGTATAATCTAATTTATAAAAATTATAAGCAAGGAAACTCATATACAAAAGCTTATATGAATTATATGGTTTAAAAACGACAACATTGTTTCAGTCTGATTACTTAGCTTAAATCGCTTAGACATTTT
>Ga0247805_1000680_pt1 | contig 17178 bp, 18 predicted proteins | sample UWRJL044104R1_FD_180930 | JGI IMG/M metagenome (GOLD analysis project Ga0247805, IMG submission 180930) | Plant litter microbial communities from Arlington Agricultural Research Station in Wisconsin, United States - UWRJ-L044-104R-1 | ecosystem: Environmental > Terrestrial > Plant litter >... | reverse complement strand
CACCGCTCCTATTGGTGCTTTGGCAAAATACAATGAAGACGAGGATACCATCCATTTTGATGGCGTTTTATTTTCATTAGACGGAAAAGAAAAAATCGAAATCAACAAAGTAGTTCCTATCGAAGAATGGAAAAAACTAGGATTTTTTTCTGCTAAAGAAATTCTGGAAAATGGCGGAAGCGAATTAATGGCAAATATAAAAGCAACTTTGAAAAAATAATTCCGTTTTCCAATCCTAAAACATGAAAATACTCTCTACCAAAATACTTACTGATTCTCAAAAAAAACCACTGATTGATACTGGTATAGAACTCATTGAAAATGATTTTATCAGTACGAAAATTAAATCTTTTGACTTAAAAAATATAAACGAAAGTTTGATTTTTACGAGTCAAAATTCCGTTGAAAGTATTTTACAACATCCTGAATTAGAAACGCTAAAGACTAAAAAAGTATATTGTGTTGGAATAAAAACCAAAAATTTACTCGCCGAAAATGGTTTTGAAGTAATTGCTTATACTGGTTATGCTGCTGATTTAGCCGAAATTATTACTTTAATTTACAAATCAGAAAGCTATACTTTTTTTAGTGGAAACAAACGTAGAGATACTTTACCAGATGCTTTAAAAGAAGCTGGAGTGACTTTTAACGAAATTGAAGTTTACGAAACGACATTAACTCCTCAAAAAATAAAAGGAACTGTTGATGCTGTGTTGTTTTATAGCCCTTCGGGAGTAGAAAGTTATTTGGCAGATAATAAATTAAAAAACGAAATTTGCTTTTGCATTGGCGAAACCACCGCATCAGCATTGGAAAATAAAACAAAAAACATCATCGTTGCAGAACAACCTACTATCGAAGATGTAATTGAAGCAATATTAGAAGAATATAAATAAAATTTGCGCCTTAGCGCTTTGTAGCAAATACGATTATGATAAAGAACGACCTATTTTTAAAAGCACTAAAAGGAGAAACTGTACAACGTCCACCGGTTTGGATGATGCGTCAAGCAGGAAGATATTTACCAGAATTCAGAGCTTTGCGCGACAAATACGATTTTTTCACCCGTTGCGAAACTCCTGAATTAGCTGCCGAAATTACCGTTCAGCCTATTCGCAGAATTGCTCCGGATGCTGCTATTTTATTTTCGGATATTTTGGTTGTACCTCGTGCAATGGGAATTCATGTGGAATTAAAAGACAATTTAGGTCCAATTATTCCAAATCCAATTCGTACAATGGAACAAGTAAATCAGGTTTACATTCCGGATGTAAATGAAACTTTAGGTTATGTTTTTGATGCTGTAAAACTAACTAAGGAAATGCTGAACGACGAAGTACCGTTAATTGGTTTCGCAGGTTCACCTTGGACAATTTTCTGTTACGCTGTGGAAGGAAAAGGTTCGAAAAGCTTTGATACCGCTAAAGGATTCTGTTTTTCTAACCCAGTAGCGGCTCATACTTTATTGCAAAAAATTACCGATACCACGATTTTATACTTAAAAGAAAAAGTAAAATCAGGAGTAAATGCAGTTCAAATATTTGATTCCTGGGGAGGAATGCTTTCTCCTGTGGATTATCAGGAATTCTCATGGAAATACATCAACCAAATCATAGAAGCGTTGGCTGAAGTAACTCCTGTAATTGTTTTTGGAAAAGGATGTTGGTTTGCTTTGAACGACATGGGAAAAAGTAAAGCTTCTGCACTTGGTGTAGACTGGACTTGTTCGGCTAGAAATGCGCGTTATTTATCAGGTGGAAATATTACTTTACAAGGTAATTTTGACCCATCTCGTTTGCTTTCGCCAATTCCGACAATCAAGAAAATGGTTCACGAAATGATTGACGAATTCGGAAAAGACAAATACATTGTAAACCTGGGTCACGGAATTTTACCAAATATTCCTGTGGATCACGCTAAAGCGTTTATTGATGCAGTGAAAGAATACGGGAATTAATTTAATATCCTGCAAGGTTTTTAAAACCTTGTAGGTATGTTGGAAAATTTCAACATGAAAGTAATACTGTAAGGTTAAAAAATATAATATGAAATTAGAAGTTTTAGAAAAAAACTGTTATTATCATATTTATAACAGAGGAATAAATAGCTGTTTAATTTTTGAAAATGATGAAAACAAAAAGTTTTTTCTAAAACAATTTTCAAAATATCTATTGGGTAAAATCTCAATATTTGCTTATTGTTTGATGGATAATCATTTTCATTTGGTTATCCGATTAAATCATGAAGAAAAAATAGTTACACAGGCTTTTTCTAATTTTTTTAATTCTTATTCCAAAGCTTTCAATAAACAAACTAATAGAACAGGGAGTCTTTTTGAAAAACATTTCAAAAGAATAAAATTGAATGATGAAAATTATTTAAAACACTTAATTCTTTATGTCCATTTAAATCCAAAACATCATTTAGATTTGAATTTTAAGGAATACAAATTTTCTTCTTATGAAGCATTTATTTCTGAAAAGGAAACAAAAATTGAGAAAGAAAAAGTGTTAAAATTATTTTCAGGTTTAGAAAATTTTGTTTTTTGCCATGGTCAAAAAAATGATATTTTAACAGAAAAACATACTTTTGAGTAGATTTTATCCTGCAAGGTTTTTTTGACCTTGATATGTATAATAAAAAAATACTCCAAAATAAATACCTACAAGGTTTTGAAAACCTTGCAGGACAACAAAAAACAAAATGCTAAATAAAGGCTTAAGAGACGAAGAAAGTATACGAATAGACAATGTGCTAAAAACGTTGCATTCTTTGGTTTTTGTGCCTGAAAATGCATTTGATACGCATCAAATTGAAGAAGCATTAAAAGGTTTCGGGCTGAATATTGAGAGTCTGAATGCAATAGCGCCAAATGACTTAATTGTACTTTTGGAAAGATTGCATCTGGACTGGAATCAAAAAGAGCAATTTGCCGATTTTTTAATTGCCTTTTCGAAACAAAACCCGTTTAATTTTAGAGAAAAAGCCATTGCCGTTTACAATTACATCCAATCAGAAAGCAAGACTTTTTCGTTTGGAATTTTTAATAAAATAGCTTCCGCAAAAGCCAATTTATAATGAAAGAACAATTTTACACCTACATACAAAAACTCCAGGACCAAATCGTAGCAGCACTAGAAGCAATTGATGGTCAGGCAAAATTTAAAGAAGACATTTGGAAACGCCCGGAAGGCGGCGGCGGAAGAACACGCGTAATTGAAAACGGAAAAATTTTTGAAAAAGGCGGTGTGAATATTTCGGCAGTGCACGGAAAATTGCCTGATTCGATGCAGAAATTATTCAACGTAGGCGAAGCCGATTTTTTTGCCTGCGGATTAAGTTTAGTAATTCATCCTAAAAGCCCAATGGTACCAACCGTTCACGCTAACTGGCGCTATTTTGAAATGTATGATGATAATGGAAATGTAATCCAACAATGGTTTGGTGGCGGCCAGGATTTAACGCCTTATTATTTGTTTGAAGAAGATGCCATTCATTTTCATCAAACCTGTAAAAATTCTTGTGACAAACACAATCCAGAGTTTTATCCAAAATACAAAAAACAATGTGATGCTTATTTTTGGAATGCACATCGCAATGAAGCTCGTGGAATAGGTGGATTATTCTTTGATTATTGCAAAGCAACTCCTGAAATGTCAATGGAAAATTGGTACAGTTTTGTTACAGAAGTGGGTAATAATTTCATTCAGGCTTATCTTCCAATAGTTGAAAGAAGAAAAGATTTGCCTTATACAGCTGAGCAAAAAACCTGGCAGGAAATTCGTCGTGGACGTTATGTAGAATTCAACTTGGTTCATGACAAAGGCACTTTATTTGGCTTAAAAACCAACGGAAGAATTGAATCCATTTTGATGTCATTGCCACCACATGTGCAGTGGGTTTACGACCATCATCCGGAAGCAGGAAGCGAAGAAGAAAAGTTAATAAAAGTGTTAGAAAAACCAGTTGATTGGATATAAAAGCAATTAGCTCTCAGCTTTTAGCAATTAGCCTAAATTCAGAATTATGAAGGATTATAAAAGTTTTATAGTTTGGCAAAAATCGCATCAATTAACGCTTGACGTTTATAAAGCATTAAATACTTTTCCAAAAGAGGAGCTTTTTGGTTTAACTAGTCAAATGAAAAGATCCTCAAGTTCAATACCAACTAATATTGCTGAGGGCTGTGGCAGAAATTCAGATAAAGATTTTGCTCGATTTTTAATAATCGCATTTGGATCAGCAAATGAATTAGAATATCAATTTATATTGAGTCGCGATTTAAGTTTTATTAATGATGAATTAAGCGAAAACTATTATTTCAAATTGAAGAAATTAAAAAAATGCTCAATAGTTTAATATCGAAATTAAGTAATTAAATTTTAATTGCTAGCGGCTGAAAGCTAATTGCTGACAGCTAAAAGCTAAAATCATAAATCAAATGTTCCCATTACAGAGAGGTAGAAGATTAAGAACCAACGAATCCATTCGTTCTTTAGTACGTGAAACGAGTTTAAGTCCTTCGGATTTTATGTTTCCAATGTTTATTGCTGAAGGCGAAAATGTACAAGTAGAAATTCCATCAATGCCGGGAATCTTCCGTCGTTCTATCGATTTAACGGTAAAAGAAGTTCAGGAATTATTCGATTTGGGTATTCGTGCAGTAAATATTTACGTAAAAGTATCTGAGAATTTAAAAGACAATACAGGAAAAGAAGCCTGGAACAAAGACGGATTGATGCAGAATGCAATTCGCGCTATTAAATCAGCTTGTCCAGAAATGATTGTAATGCCAGACGTAGCCTTAGATCCCTACTCTATTTATGGTCATGACGGAATTATTACAAATGGCGATGTTGAAAACGATTCGACTAACGATGCTTTGGTAAAAATGGCCGTTTCTCATGCTCAAGCTGGTGCCGATTTTGTTGCACCATCGGACATGATGGACGGAAGAGTTTTAAGATTACGTCAGGGACTTGATGCAGCCGGTTTTCAAAATGTGGGAATCATGAGTTATTCAGCTAAATATGCTTCGGCGTTTTACGGCCCGTTTCGTGATGCCTTAGACAGCGCACCAAGAGAAGCCGATGTAGTTGTTCCAAAAGACAAAAAAACCTACCAAATGGACTATGCTAATCGCATTGAAGCTATCAAAGAAGCTTTGTGGGATGTAGAAGAAGGTGCCGATATGGTAATGGTAAAACCTGGCATTGCCTATTTAGACATTGTTAGAGAGGTTAAAAATGCCGTGAATGTCCCAGTAACTGTTTATCATGTTTCGGGCGAATACGCTATGATTAAAGCCGCTGCAGAAAGAGGTTGGTTAGACAATGACAAAATTATGATGGAGCAATTAATGTGTATTAAACGCGCAGGAGCCAGTTTAATTTCGACTTATTTTGCTAAGGAAGCCGCAATCATTTTAAATCAAAAATAAAAACTAATATGAAGAAACTAGCAATAATAGCGATGGCTATACTTTCTTTTTCTTGTAAAAAAGAAAGCCAGGAATCTTTTGGAAATGAAACTCCGGCGGTTACAGAAGAAAAAGAATTAACTCCCGAAGAATTAGGAAAAGTTATTTTTGAAGGAAAAGGAAATTGTATTTCTTGCCATCAAATAGACAGCAAAACCATTGGCCCAAGTGCACAGGAAATTGCAAAAATCTATAAAGAAAAGAATGCTAATATGGTGGCTTTCCTAAAAGGCGAAAGCGAGGCTATTGTAGATCCTTCTCAATTTGTCTTAATGCAAGCCAATATTACATTAACAAAAACATTTTCGGATAAAGAGTTGCAAGGTCTAGAAGCTTATATCAATTCATCTTTGAAGTAAGCATTAGATTAAATAAAACGCAAAAACCATTCAATGCCTGAATGGTTTTTGCGTTTTATAAGAATCATCTTTGCAGACTTTGCGAAAACTTCTTGCTCTTTGCGGTTAAAATTATTTTATCCCACCAAAAGCTCCAAAACAAGCATTTTTATGTAAAATTTCGGTGCTTGAAAAACCTACTTTTTTCATTAAATCCAATTGATAGCTCATCGATCGCGGCGTATCTTCTTTTTCGATATAATCAAAAACTTTTTGTTGGTATGCTGAACCTCCATATTGCTGTAAATAATTAGCATACATTTTCCATGTCAATTGATTCACTGCTTCGTGATCTTGAACCACCAAATCAGAGATCAAGAAACAACCTCCAGGCGTTAAACTATCATACAATTTTTGGAATACCAATTCCCAATCGGAATCTTCTCTTAAATGATGCAAAACTGCTGCTGCCAAGATAATGTCATAATGATTTTTAGGCAATTCGATATCACGGATATCACCTTGAATAGTTTCAACTTTGGCAGTTGTAACTTCAGAAACACGCTCGAAAGCTTTGTCTAACATATTCTGGCTCAAATCGACTAAAGTACAATCCAAATCAGTCACTTTAGACAACATTTTCAACGTATAATTTCCAGCTCCACAACCCAAATCTAAAATGGTTTTTGCTTCCGGTTTTATAGCTTTTGCGGTACAGGTAATCAATTCTAATGCTATTTTGGCATCCATTGTAGCCACCTGTCCGGTTTCTAAATTCGAGAAACGTTCCACCTCATTATCAAAACGTTCTCTGATTTCTTTTACTGTTGATTTTTTCATGATTATAAATTTTATTTTTTTCGACCGACAAATCGTATTACTGATCCTTTTCCATTATGGAATAATCCTTCGTTAAGTTCTATTTCTGTTTCTTCCAATTCTTCAAAATCATAATTTGGAAAATCTACTTTTATTTCCTCAATGGAGAATAACGATTCGATATCTTTTGGACCTCCCACTCTCTCATCTTTTTGAACATAATCAAGATGTTTTTTGCTGAAAGCTTCAAAAATAATAACTCCTCCTCTACGTAAATATTTATCTAAAATGGTATGATAATGTGATTTAATAGCAGCAGGAAAATGAGCATAAATAAGTCCAATTGCATCGAACTTTTCCTGTCCATAATTTATTGAATCTAGTTCGCCAACCTCGTAATCAATTTTTACATTATTGGTGGCAGCCAGCTGGATTGCTTTATTTTTCGCTTCTACACTTATATCAAATGCAAAAACATTCCAGCCCATTTTAGCAGCATAAACAGCATTGCGGCCTTCACCTTCTGCAGGAAAAAGAATGGTTCCAGCCATTAGTTTATCTAACTCTCTTTTAAGGTATTTGTTAGGAGCTTCACCATAAACATACTCTTTATTGCTGTATCTTTCGTTCCATCTGTCTTTCCAAGTTTCTTCCATGATAGTTTTCTTTTTTTTACAAACCTATCATTTTTATATATACGGTAAAAATGCTTATTTTGTCAATTATTAATACCTAAAAAGTATTTATGGAATTACGTCACTTAAAATATTTCCTCAAATTAGCCGAAGAATTAAGCTTTGTTCGCGCAGCCGATAAGCTATTCATTTCTCAGCCACCATTGAGCCGACAAATTAAAGAATTGGAAATAGAACTAGGAGCCACACTTTTTGAGCGCAATAACAAACGTGTAATTCTTACTGATGCTGGGAAATTTTACCAAAAAGAAGTTCAGGAATTGCTTAAAAATTTAGAGCGGATCAACATTCAAACGAAAAAAATAAGCGAAAATCAAAGTGGCGAATTTCGAATTGCGTATGTAAGTTCGACTTTTTCGGGAGATATTTCCAAACTTATTCAATTTTTATCAACACAATATCCTTATGTTAATTTTCGATTGTATGAAGTCCCAACAGTCAAACAAATTGCTGCTTTAGAAGAAGGAAAAATCGATTTTGGAATCATTCGCTCACCTTTGCATTCACCAAAAATCGATTCTAAATTATGGTACAAAGACAGCTTTTCATTGGTTTTTAATCGAAATAATTACAATATTTCTTCCGAAGCTGATTTAGAAACCTTAAAAACTGCCACCTTTGTGTTTTTTAATAAACAATATGCGCCTTATTTTTACGATGCTTTGTTAGAAATTTGTGCGCAATATGGTTTTAAACCTAAGGTAGTTCATGAATCTAATAACATTTCGTCCATTATTCAATTGGTCAAAAACGGTTTGGGAATTTCAATTGTGCCCACAGCTATTATGAAAAGTCATAATTATCCCGAATTAGGATTTGTTGAACTCAGGAAAACAGCTCTTTTTACTGATATTTTATTGGCTACGCCAAAAGGAAATCCATCGGAGATTTCGCAAGCAGCAATCGAATTTTTAACGGAACAAAATCTAAAAAATGACAACTAAGGAAAAATCAACCGCTTATATCCAAACGCCTTTAGGTATTGCCGAAATTACAGGCGATGAAAACGGAATTTCAGTCATTTCCATATCTGATGATGGAAAAATTTCAGAAATAATTCCAACCGTTTTACAACAAGCAGTGACACAACTTCAGGAATATTTTGAAGAAAAAAGAACCGATTTTGATTTCAAAATGAATCCTAAAGGAACGGAATTCCAACAAAAAGTTTGGCAGGCTTTACTGGAAATTCCTTTTGGAAAAACCTGCAGTTATATGGATTTGTCTAAAAAATTGGGCGATGTAAAAGCCATTCGTGCCGTGGCTTCCGCAAATGGAAAAAACCCACTTTGGATTGTAGTTCCTTGCCATCGCGTTATTGGAACTGATGGTTCGCTCACAGGTTATGCTGGTGGTTTGTGGCGAAAAAAATGGTTATTAGAACATGAAAATCCTACAAATCAGCAAAGTTTGTTTTAGTATTTGATTATATTTAAACATTCAAGCACATTTTCAAATTAGCATTATGATAGAAAAAATACATCTCAACAACATACTTTTTCTGGATATTGAAACCGTACCAGAAACGGAAGATTTCAACGCTTTGGATTCAGAAATGCAATCCTTGTACGAGCAAAAAACGCAATACCAACGCAGAGATGATTTTTCAGCAGAAGAATTTTATGATCGTGCTGGAATTTGGGCCGAATTTGGAAAAATTGTCTGTATTTCTGTTGGTTTTTTTGCCAATAAAAATGACATTCGAAACTTTAGAGTGACTTCATTTTTTGGAGAAGAAAAGAAAATTCTGCACGATTTTAGCAATTTACTGAACAATCATTTCAATCAGCCGCAACATGTTTTATGCGGGCACAATGCTAAAGAGTTTGACATTCCGTTTATTGCCCGACGCATGATTATCAACCAACTTGCAATTCCTAATAAGTTGAATTTATTTGGGAAAAAACCTTGGGAAATTCCGCATCTGGATACTTTAGAATTGTGGAAATTTGGCGATTACAAACACTTCACTTCTTTAAAATTAATGTGTAAAGTCCTCGGAATCCCTTCTCCAAAAGGTGATATCGATGGGAGTCAGGTAGGTCATGTTTTTTATGTGGATAAAGACATCGACAGAATTGTAACTTATTGCGAAAAAGATACCATCGCCGTTGCACAGATTTTTCTTCGATTGCGAAGAGAAGATTTATTGATTGATGATGAAATTATTCATGTGTAAATTTCAATAGCAATTACAAAATTCAAACTCAATATTAATAAACAACTATTTTTGTTTTTGTCTTTCTAATTGAAATTGATTTTTGCCATTGCAATTGTCATTTCAATTGATTTATTACATTTACAAAAATTATAAATTATGGTATTAAGTAGATTTTGGTTAGTAATTTTCATTTCTTCAATTGCATTTGTGATTTTCAGTTTGTTTTCTGGCAGCAATTATACAATTGACCATGTTTTAAACGGAAAAAAAGACGATCCTATTTTAATTTCTGAAAAATATATTGATGAAATTCCTGCGTTTATAAAAGATAGTATCCAGAAATCCAAAGACCAAACTTTCATTGTCAATAGAGATACGCTAAATGCAGATACTACTTATGTTTATAAAAATAAAACCGTAAAAATCTTTAGCGGAGTTCAAAAATCAGATGGTTTATTACCAACTTGTAAAAGCACCTTACTGGATTTGATTTTGCCATTGATGGCTTATCTAGCCTTTTTCTGTGGTTTGATGGAACTTTTAATCATTTCCGGAGTATCCGAAAAACTAGCCAAAGTATTGAGTCCGGTATTTGTAAAAGTGTTTCCAAGTATTCCCAAAAATCACCCTTCGATTTCTTATATGACTTTAAACTTTGCTGCTAATTTCTTGGGATTGGATTCGGCCGCAACGCCTTTCGGGCTAAAAGCTATGGAAAGTTTACAAGAAATAAATCCCGAAAAAGACAAGGCCAGCGACGCCCAAATTATGTTTATGTGTCTTCATGCTTCAGGACTTACTTTGATAGCAACTTCTATCATTGGTTATCGCGCTGCCGCAGGTGCCAGCAATCCTGCCGATGTTATGCTGCCTTGTATCATAACTTCTTTTATTGGTACCATTGCAGCTTTTCTAATTGTAGGAATAAAACAAAAAATTAATTTCAAAAGTGCTTCTTTAGTTGTTGGACTTATTACATTAATTGCTGCTATTATAGGTTTATTAATGTATGTCAATCATTTAGATTTAATTGGTAAAAACTATTTCACATCTAATCTTTCCGCTTTAATATTAATAGGGATCATTCTTGCTACTTTGGTATTTGCTTTTCTAAAGGAGAAAAAGTTTACCGAAGCAGATACAACTGTTTATGAAGCTTTTGTAGTTGGAGCCAATAATGGTGTTAAAACTGGAGTTACCATTTTTCCTTATGTTTTAGGAATGTTGGTCGCCATTTCTTTATTCCGAAATAGCGGTTTATTTGAAATTATAAGTGAGGGGATTGCTTTTATTTTTTCGAATATGGGAGTAACCAAAGAAATTACCGATGCTTTGCCAGTAGCTTTGTTGAGACCTTTTAGTTCAGCGGGTTCAAGAGGATTTTTGATTGATTCGATGAATACTTTTGGTGCCGATTCCATGACCGGAAGACTAAGCAGTATTTTTCAATGTAGTGCCGAAAGTACTTTTTATGTAATTGCGGTTTACTTTGGTTCGGTTAACATAAAAAACACCCGTTATGCTTTAGGAACTATGCTTTTAGTTGATGTAATTTGTGTGATTACCGCTATTTTCGTGGCGAGCTGGTTTTTTTAACTTATCGCCATTATAATAATTCTAGGTTTTTTAATCTATTTTTCATTCTTTTGAGTTTTACAATAATTACTATTTATAAACACTTTAAAAAATTAAAAAAATGTCAAAATACACAAAATACATAGCAATAGCATTAGTTATTCTATTTTTAGTTACTAGCTTATTATAATAAATTATCAACTATGAAATATTCCTTTTTAGTTCTTATAAGTGTTCTTTTTATATCTTGTAGTAATAATGACTCTGAACAAGAACCGGTAGTACCAATAGATTATAGTGCTCAAAATGAAACTGAAATTAAAGCATATATTGAAGAAAATAACCTGGATGCCAAAAGAACAGACACTGGTTTGTATTACGTAATTAACGAAGAAGGAACAGGCAAACAACCTACCATAAATTCTAATGTAACGGTAGCTTACAAAGGTCTTTTAACTAACAAAAAAGTTTTTGATCAAAGTTTAGAAACAGGTGCTTCATTCAATCTAAAAGATTTAATAAAAGGATGGCAACAAGGAATTCCGTACTTTAAAGAAGGCGGAAGCGGTACTCTTTTGATACCAGCTCATTTGGGTTATGGTAGCTATAAAAATAATTCTATTCCAGCAGGTTCAGTTTTGATCTTTAATGTTAAATTAATTTCGGTTAATTAAATTTATAAGCTTAAAACATACTAAATATATCGCTATAGCATTAGTGATTTTATTTTTAGTTACTAGTTTGTTAGTCTAAAAAATCATCATTTTTCTTTATTAAAAAACACTTTTTTTGAGTTATTATTCACCAAATCAGAGCCTTTTTGATTATTGATTTTTAACAAAAAAAGTGTTTTTTAGTACTAATCCCATTCAGCAAAAACTGCTGCTGCGGCAAATATTTTTTATATTTGTCAAAAAAAAATAAAATACCAATGGACTTTATATATCAGGATCCTTATCCAATTTTAAAAGACAATACCCAATACCGAAAAATTACTTCTGACTACGTAAAAGTAGAAAAACTAGGCGATAGAGAAATCTTAACTGTTGATCCAAAAGGACTAGAATTACTTTCGCAAGAAGCAATGAAAGACGTTTCTTTTATGTTGCGAACTTCACACTTAGAAAAGTTAAAAGCTATTCTTGATGATCCTGAAGCAACAGACAACGACCGTTTTGTAGCTTATAACTTGTTACAAAATGCAGCAGTAGCAATTGACGGTGAATTGCCTTCTTGCCAGGATACCGGAACGGCGATTGTAATGGCTAAAAAAGGTGAAAATGTATATACTGGTGTCGATGATGCCGAATGGCTTTCTAAAGGGATTTTTAATACCTATCAGGAAAGAAATCTTCGTTATTCTCAAATTGTGCCTATCAGCATGTTTGAAGAAAAGAATTCAGGATCTAATCTTCCGGCACAAATTGATATTTATGCTAAAAAAGGAGCTTCTTATGAGTTCTTGTTTTTAGCAAAAGGTGGAGGTTCTGCAAACAAAACCTATTTGTACCAACAAACAAAATCCTTATTGAATGAGAAATCTATGGATGCTTTCATTCGTGCAAAAATTATGGATTTAGGAACTTCTGCTTGTCCACCATATCACCTGGCTTTAGTAATTGGAGGAACTTCTGCCGAAGCGAATTTAGCAACCGTTAAAAAAGCATCAGCAGGTTATTTTGACAATTTACCAACTACCGGAAACATGGCAGGTCAGGCTTTCCGTGATATCGAATGGGAAAAAAGAGTGCAACGCATTTGTCAGGAAAGTGCTATTGGAGCGCAATTTGGAGGAAAATATTTCACTCATGATGTGCGTGTCATTCGTTTGCCGCGTCACGCTGCTTCTTGCCCTGTTGGATTAGGAGTTTCTTGTTCTGCCGATAGAAATATCAAAGGGAAGATAACCAAAGACGGTATTTTTGTAGAGCAATTAGAGGTAAATCCAAAACGTTTATTGCCTGAAACACCACCACATTTAGAAGAAGCTGTTGAAGTTGATTTGAATCAACCCATGACTGACATTCTTAAAAAACTATCACAGTATCCAATTAAAACACGTTTGAAACTTAACGGAACTTTAATTGTAGCTCGTGATATTGCACACGCAAAAATCAAAGAATTATTAGACGCTGGTAAACCAATGCCCGAATATTTTAAAAATCACCCTGTATATTACGCAGGACCAGCTAAAACTCCAGAAGGAATGCCTTCGGGAAGTTTTGGACCAACAACTGCTGGTAGAATGGATGTTTACGTTGAAGAATTCCAGAAAAATGGGGGAAGTATGGTGATGCTTGCCAAAGGAAACAGAACGAAAGACGTTATGAATGCTTGTAAAACTTACGGTGGATTCTATTTGGGTTCTGTAGGTGGACCAGCGGCAATTCTGGCTCAGGATAATATTTTAAAAGTAGAAGTAGTTGATTTTGAAGAATTAGGTATGGAAGCTGTTCGTAAAATCACTGTTAAAGATTTCCCTGCTTTTATTATTACTGATGATAAAGGAAATGATTTCTTTGAGAATTTATAATATTAATTTGCTAAGGCTCTAAAATTCTAAGTTTACAAATATTTTTAACCTCAAATTCGCAGATTATATAAAATTTGTGAATTTGAGGTTTATTTTTTTAATCAATCTGCATCTCTGGAATTTCGCCTTCGATAATTAAATTAGCTTCCGTTGAAGCAATGATATCTTCAACTGAAATACCTGGCGCACGTTCTAAGAGCTTAAAACCTTTTGGAGTTACTTCGAGAACAGCAAGCTCCGTTACCACTTTTTTAACGCATCCTACGCCTGTTAAGGGTAAAGTACATTTTTTTAGAATTTTAGATTCTCCAGCTTTGTTAACATGCATCATAGCTACAATGATATTTTCGGCAGAAGCTACTAAATCCATTGCTCCTCCCATTCCTTTAACCATTTTTCCAGGAATTTTCCAATTGGCAATATCGCCGTTTTCAGAAACTTCCATAGCACCAAGGATAGTCAAATCAACGTGTTGTCCACGTATCATTCCAAAACTAGTTGCCGAATCAAAAAAACTAGCCCCAGGCAAGGTCGTAATAGTTTGTTTTCCCGCATTAATTAAATCAGCGTCTTCTTCTCCTTCATAAGGAAACGAACCCATTCCTAAAACACCATTTTCGCTTTGAAATTCGACGTTTATTGCCTCAGGTATATAATTGGCCACTAAAGTCGGAATTCCTATCCCTAAATTGACATAATAGCCGTCTTGGAGTTCCTGGGCAATTCGTTTTGCGATATCTTCTTTTGTTAAAGCCATAATTTAATGAGTCAATTTGGAAATTCGAAAATTTGAAAATAGCAACCAAAACATTTTCAAATCTTCAAATCATCCCATTTTCAAATTATCTATTTTTTACTCTTACTGTCCGTTTCTCAATCCTCTTCTCATATTTTTCACCTTGAAAAATACGTTGCACAAAGATTCCGGGAATATGTATTTGATTGGGATCTAAAGTTCCAACTTCACATAATTCTTCGACTTCGGCAATGGTTATTTTTGCTGCTCCGGCCATTACAGGATTGAAGTTTCGGGCGGTTCCTTTAAAAATTAGATTTCCTGCGGTATCGCCTTTCCATGCTTTTACAATAGCAAAATCGGCCTGGAAAGCCAATTCCATTACGTGCATTTTTCCGTTAAATTCCCGGGTTTCTTTGCCTTGGTCGACTTCAGTTCCAAAACCAGCTGGCGTAAAAAAAGCAGGAATTCCAGCTTGGGCAGCACGACAACGTTCGGCTAACGTTCCTTGTGGAAGTAATTCTACATCCAGTTCGCCAGAAAGCATTTGGCGTTCAAATTCGGCATTCTCGCCCACATAAGAAGAAATCATTTTTTTGATTTGTTTTTTATGCAACAACAAACCCAAACCAAAATCATCGACTCCTGCATTGTTAGAAATACAAGTCAGATTTTTGATTTCTTTTTGTACCAATTGAGCAATGGAATTTTCTGGAATGCCACACAATCCAAAACCACCTAACATCAACGTAGCATTATCTTGAACATCGTGAAGTGCTTCCTGAACTGAATTTACTTTTTTATTAATCATAACGAAATAGATTGCTTTTGATTCTTAAAAATAAGGCTTTATTTTCAAAAGAAAAAACAATATTCGGATTCGTTGATAAACAAAAAAAAGCCTCCGTTAATTTAGGAGGCTATATTTTAATTTTTAAAATTCAAATTCATCTGTGTCTTGAATAACAGCAGTTGTATCTTTTATTTTTGGTGCCTGATAACAATCTACTTTTATAGAAAGATTAGCTGGTCGGTCAAATGGTTTTTTAGATACTTTTAGATCTGGATCCTGATAACACAATTTCATAAAATAACCCCAAACTGGCAATGCTGCTGTAGCTCCCTGACCATAAGTAAGGCTTTTAAAACGTGCCGAACGATCTTCGCAACCTACCCAAACACCAGTTACTAAATTAGGAACCATTCCCATAAACCATCCATCGGATTGATTTTGTGTTGTTCCTGTTTTCCCTGCAATTGGATTAGTAAAAGCATATGGATAACCTGTCCATCTCTTATCACCGTTTCCTCCATAAGTAGATCTTAGTCTATTACCCGAACCTCCTTCAACAACACCTTCTAATAATTTAATTACAGCAAATGCAATATCTTTATTCAAAACATCATGCGATTCAGGTATCGGCTCATAAATAACTACTCCACTTTTATCTTCTATTCGGGACAAAAATTGTGGTTTATTATAAACACCCTGATTAGCAAATGTACTGTAAGCAGCCACCATTTCTTCAACGGTAATATCTACAGCACCAAGAGCAATAGAAGGTTGAGCAGGAATACTCGTTTTAACTCCTAATTTATGCGTCAATTTTATAACTGCCTCTGGTCCTACTTTGTCTATTAATTTAGCTGAAACAGTGTTTATCGAATTTGCCAATGCTTTTTTCAAAGTTACCATTCCCATGTAAGTATTGTTAGAGTTTCTGGGAGTCCAGGTTTCAGTAACGTGATGACGACCAACAGGAATAGTAAATGGTGCATCAATAATAGAATCACAAGGTGACATATTTAATTGTTCGATTGCTGTTGCATAAACAAAAGGTTTGAAAGTAGAACCTACTTGTCTTGCTCCCTGCGCTACGTGATCGTACTGAAAATATTTATAATTGATTCCACCAACCCAGGCTTTTATGTTTCCAGTTTGTGGTTCCATTGCCATCAATCCCGCTTGCAAAAAGTGTTTGTAATAACGAATAGAATCTAGTGGAGTCATCAATGTATCTTTTTCGCCTTTCCAGGTAAAAACAGTCATTTTTGTTTTTTTGTTGAAAGACTCAATAATTTCGTCTTCGCTTTTATCCATTGATTGCATTACATACCAACGATTTGAAGCTTTCATTGCTTGTTTTAAAATACGGTTAGTTTCTTTCTCAGAAATCCCTACAAAAGGTGCATTTTTATTGGTTTTTGCCTCAATAAAAAATTGTTCCTGAAGGTTCGCCATGTGTGCATTTACCGCTTCTTCAGCATGCAATTGCATTCTGGAATCGATAGTAGTATAAATTTTCAATCCGTCTTTGTAGATGTCATAATCAGATCCATCTGCTTTTTTATTGGTTTCTGCCCATTTTTTCATGTAATCACGAAGGTATTCTCTAAAATAAGTAGCAGTTCCTTCGCGGTGACTTTCTAATTTAAATTTTAATGTAATAGGCAAAGCTTGTAATTTCTCTTTTTCGGCACTAGAAATCATCTTTGCTTTTTCCATTTGTGCCAATACCACATTTCTACGGTTTTTTACTCCAACGGGATTTCTAACCGGATTGTACAATCCTGAATTCTTGAACATTCCCACTAAAATAGCCGACTCATCAATAGTTAATTGTTTTGGAGTTTTAGAGAAATAAGTATGTGCCGCCGAGCTTACTCCCACTGCATAATTTCCAAAATCATAAACATTACAATACATAGCAAGAATTTCATTCTTAGTATATTGTCTTTCTAATCGAATGGCGATAATCCATTCTTTTGCTTTTTGGACAATACGAAATGGCAAAAATTTAGAACCTTCACCATGGAATAATTGTTTGGCTAATTGTTGGGT
>Ga0247805_1000679_pt1 | contig 17179 bp, 20 predicted proteins | sample UWRJL044104R1_FD_180930 | JGI IMG/M metagenome (GOLD analysis project Ga0247805, IMG submission 180930) | Plant litter microbial communities from Arlington Agricultural Research Station in Wisconsin, United States - UWRJ-L044-104R-1 | ecosystem: Environmental > Terrestrial > Plant litter >... | reverse complement strand
AAACTTCGGTGAATAAAGAGCCTGATCTGAATATTTGTAGTAATGGCATTTTTAGGGGTTAGGTAAATACGGCACCTAACAAAAATACCCCACCTATTTATCTATAAGTGAGGTATGTGTTTACCTGTGGACAGTGGTAAGTTTGAGTTTGACTACGGTATAGTTCGTTACAGGCTCTTAACGTACTTAATTATACTTTGTAATGAATAAGCTGCTGATCCATGTGCATTAGGATTTAAGTGGACATAAGGTGCCCACCTGTAACCTTCGTATATAGTTTGATTGCTTTTTAAATAGTCTGAAGATCCAGGGCACAAACTAAGATCGCGGATACATGCGCTTTCAGCTGTTGGCATCGTAAAATAAGCAGGATTGAAGAAAACTCTATCCGCTTCTTCAGTATCAACCGCTAGTTTAGTGGTTAACCACTCTTTAATTATAGAACGCATCCTTTCATGTTTACCTCTCTGAGGATCTGAAGCATCAGAGTTATTCCAGAATGCGATATTCTTTCCGAACTTAGGGTATCTGCTAGGAAAATATGTTCCAGCGCTATCTAGTAAAGTATAGTAAATATTTACAACACCCCATCCGTTATTTGCATAATCTGCTTTAATCGCTGCAATTAGTGTATTTAATTTAACTACAAATTGCGCTGCAGTATCACTCCCATTAGCACCTAGCATAATGTTTATGTGTTTTGGCATACATACATCATAGGCTGATGTGTCAGTGACTAGCGTTCCTTTAGCCGGGTCTGAATTAGACAACCTAACTCCTGCATCAGTCATGGTACGATATTTATCTAAATACCATTTTATTGAGAATCGGCTATTAGTAGTATCCCAAAATTTGTTTCCAGATTTACTAGATAGGTAATCGTCTATTGTCCAGCCTTGTCTACCTTCGTGACACGCAGTTACAGTTCGTGTTGATCCCGCGTAATCGAATGATAGCGTTCTTTTAAAAGTACCTACTATAACTGATTCGTATTGACCAGCAATTGATCCATTATCAATCCTATCTTTTTCCATTAACACTTTTATTAAAAGGCTGTAGTTTTTGATAATAGGAGTTGTTCCTCCTTCTCCAGGCCAAAAAGCAGATTCACCAAAAGTGATACTGTCTCCGATTGATAAAACTGTATCTAAGACGTTCTTACCTACATCAGAGAGCGTAGATATATGTTGAATATTAACAGTCTTATCAGCGTAATCGCCGATTATTTTTATAGCACGGGTTTCTTTCCTTACAATAGCATTATTTACATTGTAATTAATTGCTACTGCATCAGGTGAACCACCATCAGCAACCTGTATAGGAGACATAAAAAGCACCCTATCGTTTCCGCTTTCCTCAAATTTTATATTTGGCTCCGAGCTAAATGAAGTTAATCCATGATCAAGATACAAAGGTGCAGCGCTATTCCTTAAGTTATCCCTTAATGCAGGGTTGACGTTATTTGCTACGGTATATATTTTAGGCGGGAATATTACATCTAATGTAGGTTTTACTGTAGAAGATGCAACCACTCCCAATCCAACGCGATAATAATAGCCGCCCCTTACTGAAGTTGCAGGCGCTGAGGAAATATCTTTAACGAATCCTGAAGTGTTACTCCAATTGGTGTAATTTTGAGTAAATTCAGTTGCATTACTCGCTGTATTGAACTTAAATATCGCTCCTATTAAGTCAGTGGATACATCAGCTTCCCACCCAATAAACATGATATCATCAACATTTATAAACAGCGGAGCGTCTAAAATAATTGTGTAATCAAATGCACTAGCCGGACTATTAGCTGGTAAAGCATTGTAGTAAGCAAGATCCGCAAATGGTATAACTTTCGTTATTGCAATGCTGCCAAGAAATACCTTTACTGTTATTGATCCTGTAAAATAGGTATTGGTTTTGTAATCCCTGGCAATAGGAATTTTAATTGCATTAAATCTCTTCTTTGCAATTCCTTTTAACCATGATCTATGTGCTTTAGCTGAAAAGTAAGCCCCTGTTGAAACTACATCAGCATCATTTAATACTACCGGACTGTAAGTGTTATTCAAAGGATCAACGTAACCTAAAGCAGATACCGCAGTAGATAACTGTGTGATAGTTGATGAAGCTAAAACAGACCCTAAGACACTAGCTTTCCCAACTTCTGTTAATCCATTTGCAAGTATAGTGTCACCTGCAATAGTTTTTAAAACCAGATCAACAGTATAAGGAACATACGCTGTCTTTTGACTCCCACTTTCAACTTGAAACACATTAAAAGTAGTAGAATCAAGTATTGTCGCTCTTACGTATGCTGCGCCTGCTGGAACAACGACTGCTGCACCTGAGGCGTTAACAGTAGAATTCCCACTTCCTGGAACAAATACTTTTGCGGAATCATAAAAAGCAATCTGATCCTTATATGAAAGGTATATCGTTTCTCCCGGTGTTACCGCTATATATCCCGTTGATCTGTAATGTGTGTTAGACGCAGTCTGCAGGGTAATTGTTCCGTCAGCCGCTTTTACATAATAACTTTCACCTGTAACATCTGGATCCGTAGGATTGAACCTGTTTTTGCTATTAATCCTGTTTATAAATGTTGTTTTGTCTTCGGTAACTGTTTTGTTAGGAATAACGAATGGTCCGGAAACATATTTAATCCAAGTCCCTCCTGTTTTTCTGAATTGAACTAAACTTCCGGAAAGATCAGAGGTAGTTACGACTAAGCCGCTATACAATGGATATGTGCCTGCAATACTAATGTTAGCTACAGTAGCATAAGAAGCTGGAGCCTCGCCAATAACGGCATTAACAGTACCATCAGCAGTATCACCTTTGTCTCCTTTCTCGCCTTTTATACTAGCTATCCATTCTGATTGAGTTCCTACGAACCCACCCAAAACAGCAGCAGAATAGGCTGATAAACCAGTATCACCCTTTAAACCTTTAAGGCTCGCTATCCATTGAGGCTGAGTTCCTACGAAACCGTTAGTTACGGCTGTTTCATATGCAGAAATACCAATGTCTCCCTTCTCACCACGTTCTCCAGGCTCTTGATAGGTAACTATTACTTTTATCTCTTCTTCCTCTTCCATTCTACTTGGTTATATCTTGATTAACTCTCCATGTACCCGTTAAATAGGTTCGGATAAAACCTGTAGCATCAATCACTTGTAAATCGTAGTAATATTTAGTTGAAGGAATCTCCCAGCTTGCAATCTTTGGAAATTGAATCACTCCATTAGGTAGTATAGTTAATTGGTTGTCGCCCGTGGCATCGCTCGAGAACGTCCACAACAACGTCTTTAATGAATTACGCATCTGCATCAATACTTCTGATCCTTCCAAAGCAACAGGGGTTCCGCTACCATATTCAAGTGTTATCTTGAAAGCTGATAATCCATCACCTTTATAGTGATCAGGGAAATTATATATTGCTGGTGCGCTCATAGCGTTACTTGAACTTTAAATGATTGTGATGCCGGATTAATAGCTGCTGCTGTAATGTTTGTAGCTTTTACAGTAACCGTATCATTTGCTGAAACATAGGCTTGATAAATGATACCAGCAGTAGGAGTAGCTGGTTGACCTAAACTGACCGCCATATTTACCCTCGCTCCATACATTTTTACAGTTAGGTTTGCGGATGCTCCAGCGGCAATCGAAGGAAAGTCAAGTGGTGGCGTTCTGGATATAATTCCTCTTGCCGCATCAATTAACCTAGATGCTATTAATGCATGTCCTGCTGTGTTAAAATGCAAACTTCCGTCTGAAAGATAAGCAGTAGGATTACCTGTGTCTAAAAAGAGATTATATAAATCAACAAAGGTTACACTCTTATTACTTGCGGCTAATGCAGCTGCTTCAACATATGCTGTTGCCTTAGTTAAATTAGAATTAGTATTATAAGGTATAGATCCTAATATAACACTACTTCCTTTGTCTTTAAAATCCTGTATTATTGTTTCTGATTTTACTCTAAAATCATCTATTATTGTTGCGTCTCCATTTGTTGTGCCATCAGCAGCCCCGGAATCATTAGTTCCATAAATCATGAACAACCTGTTTACCTGCTTGTTCAATAATCCAGTGTACCGTTGAAATCCTCCAGAAATACCACCTCCAGCGGAATAATCTGACCTTAATTGACTTGATGGTACGCCTAAATTATTTTCTTGTGTTCCTAATGCTGCTGAAACAATAACACTGAATTTATCTGATGGTAATGTTATTCCCTGTCCTGCCGTGTTGCTATCACCAAAAAATACTGAAGTACCCCCAAAAGTTTCTACTCTTCCAATCTTCACATATAGGTTGTATAGCGCCTCTGAAAGTAATCGTGCCTTCTCTTTATTCAACCCTTTAGTAACTATAAAAGATCCAACTTTAGCATTACTCATATAAAGAGTATCATCATAAGCCGAAGTTTTAAATATTGTAAGTACCGTATTAAGTACTCCAGTTGGAGAAGCACTATCACTTACTTCTTTTACAATATTTCCGCCATTCATGTATACGTAAACCTCATTAGCGGAAGGTATACTCATAAACAAAAGCCTTTTCCCTGCAATAAAAGCTTGTCCTTTACCGTCCTGTACACTTATTGCTTCTGTATTACCAGCAATGTAAATTTGAGGCTGGCCACTAATAGGATTGTCTGATACTAATGCAGAACCATTTGGACTAGTATGTAGGGAGTAATCTGGAACAAGGGTACCAATACCTATATTAACTTTATTTAATGTTTGTGCTGATGGAATTACTCCAGTGCTTATGAAAGTACCAGTACTGTTTTTAAGAACAAATCCCTTTTTAGGATCAAATGTAAGTGCTCCAGATGAGTTCCCTACAGTCATTGATCCACTACCACCAGTTTCAGTTACTAATTTAACTAAGGCTCCAGAGATTTTACTACCAATCATTGGGGCAAACATCACTATATCAGAAAGTACAGAAGCTGATTTACATTCGACAACAAAATCATCAACTGCATTTGCTAATCCTTGACCTATTGGATCACCTGCAGCAATCATTCGGCTTAAATAAGCAACAGTCTCCGCTTGGAGTAATGGCGTAGCAGAATTGGCAGCGTTCAAGGCACTATTCGCAACCGCACTAACAGCCGTTAATTCATCAGCGTTCGCGTCAATCGTAGCTATTACCTTATTATATTCAGTTACTGAATGAGTTTGTGTACCTGATGTAGGTTTGGCTGTTAAGCCTGTTTTAGTAACTGCCATCGTTAATTAGATAAGGTATAAGGAAATATGTAAGGAAATTTGTTATTTGGTGTGCCAGGATCTACAGGCGTTATGATCGCGTTGATCGTAGGATAATCATTAATAAACGATATCGTAGACTTGCAATACACTTTATCCGCTCCTTTTATCAGTGTTAGCTTATCGAACGAAGGCATGTTCTCGTAAAGCAATACAAACCGCCTATTCATTTCTACTACATCAAAATTGAAGTAGTTAGTGGATTGCAGGAACGTAGTCCATGCGCTGTATTTACTATAGAAATCAGTCTCCCCCGTTCCGGTATGGTAAACAGGAATAGTGTAGGTAATTGACTCAAAAAATGGTGTAACAGCGAATAACCGTTGTGTTCCGTTCTGATCAGGCCAATCTTTAGTAAGTACTGGCTTCTTCTTTGGTAAGGTCAGTAGCTCCGAATAAGTACCTGATGCAAATACCAGCCCGTAGGTAGTAAATGCATCAAGACCGTTTATGAAATATCTTCCCTCTTCCATTGTTCCAAATTTACTTCAATGCTTGCGCGTAGACTGGCTCCCTGCCTTACTTGATGTTCCCAGTAAACTATATTATCCCTCCTAGGCCTAAATCAGATTTCGTTGTGGTCACGGTTGGTTTAGGGGTGGTGTTTGCTGCGATTGCTGTGATGCCAATCTCAATTCCTTTTAGCCGCTCTGTGTTGTCTGCTGTACGTAGGGTATTGGCTTGAATGGCTATAGATGAGTTGAAATGATCAGTAGCCATTTTGTATAGATTGACCATAGTTCCAGAAGTGATCTTCTGCTGCTCCAATGAAGCAATGCTTACCCCTAAGAACTGTGATCCTGTTTGCTCGGTAAGTTCGCGTTGAAGCTTTCCGGCAATATTCACTTTATTTGGATCTACCTTATTTGGATCCGTCTCAGGCGCCACCTGGTTAATGTATTCCAAACGTTTCTTACCGTACTCATCAGCTTTAACTAATTGCGCCTTCAACATAGCATCTTCATCAGCAGTGATCACTCCATCCTCTAGTGCTTTATCCAGCATGCTGTAGTACTCCTGAATGAACTTATCAGTGATATCTCCTTTTAAGGCATTCAGCAAACCCCTGCGTATTGACTTAGATAGCAAGTCCTCAATAGATCCTAGTCCATCTTCCAGGTTGGTCATGAACTCATCAACGATGGTATCTAGGCCTGCTCCGATACGGTCGGCACGAAGCGCATTCTCTAGTTGGTTAGCTACTTCAACGGACTCAATTAAATTATCTAAAACAGCTTTCGTAATCTCATCTAAGTTTACATCATCCGCTAAGGCTTTCAACTCGCGTAACGTATATTTACTCAAGTCACCTATTTTCTTCGCTCCTGCCTGACCTAAAACCCTATCAACAAAGTCACGTGACATTCCAGGAAGAGAACCACCTTCATTAAGAACCTTAATAATATCATCTGTTTGCTTATCTCCTGTTTTTAGGTATTTACCATTTAATTCAGCAGTATATTTAGCTCTATTCTCTGCAGCCAGTTTCTGAGCCTTTACATTTTCCTCAATACGCTTTGTTCCGTAAACATCATCCAATAATTCTACCTGCCTCTGCAACGTCTTATTCAGAGCCTCACTTTGCTTGTTCTGCAGATCACGTGCATAAGCTTGTTGCTCTGCTCCTGCTTTAAGGTCACCGAATAAATTTGCTATCCCTTTGAATGCACTGAATGCCGCTCCAAATATTCCAAGTCCGGCAGTGAGTTGGCCTAATACATCACCTTTGCCGGATGCCTTAGTCATGGCTAACATTTCCTTTTTAATATTCCCAACCTGACCCACTACATTACCTAGTGTAGATAGGAGCTTACTGAAATTTTCGTCTACCCCAGATACGGCACTTGCTATATTGTCTATTTGGTTAGCTAATGCAATGAGTCGGTCAGGTAATCTCTCGCTGATGGCTTCCTTTGTGTCGGAGAACAGGCGCTTCAACTCCGCATCCAATTCTTTACTAATCACCACACCTTTAGCCTTTAAGGCCTTAAGCATATCCTCTGCCCTGCCTACAACTTGACGGGCATTTCCATCACTAAGCCTATCAATCCCGGCATAAAGTTGCTTAAAAGCGTCAATCTCTTTTAGATGCGCGTCACCTAGTGACTCAATACGTAAGTCACGTCTTTTCGCTAATTCTGCTAATTCACTAGCGGTCGCGCTGTCCCCCAAAGCCAACCTATCGGCTTGATATTGTTCCTCAGCTAATAATGCTTCCTGTTGGTAGGACCGAAGTGATGCGATTAGATCATCCTGTTTCTTCTGAACAACTAACTTCTCCTTCGCGATCTCAGCATCCAGTACTTTTAATTGAGCCTCTGCCGCTTGTACATCTACCTCACTACCTCCTTTTGATTTCTGAGTATCTGTGATTGCAGCACGTTTGCGCTCTAATTCCTCTAAGTAATTAACATCAGTATTGATCAGTGCGGCATAACGCTTATCCGCTTCTTCCTTGCCTACTTTAGATTTATACGCTTCATAATCTGCATATAATGTTTTCTGTTCTTCTAGCGTAGTCTTTAGCTTAGTCGCTGCTTGCTTATCGCGAATTGAATCTTCCTCACTTGATTGAGCCCGTATTAGTCCGCTACCATCAACCTTCAATCCTTTGTTTTTTGGATCTTTATTGAAATTGATAGCTTCCTCACGCATTTTAGCGTATTTATCACGAACAGATTCTAATTCCTCTTCATCAGCATCTAATTGTTTGTTTACTCCTTTTTTTGAGAGTTCGTCTAGTTTTTGTTGTAGAGATGCACGCCTTGTTAGAGCGCTTTCTGCTTCTCGTGCTGCCTTCGCGTCTGGCTTGTCTGATCCCGGTTTATCATCATTTGATCTAGGTACTAATGATTTAGCTTCAACATTTAGCAATCTAACAACTTCCCTCTGAATAACTAATTGCCTCTCTAATTCTGCTTTAACTGCTCCGCCTGTTTTAGGAATCTTAGTACGGATATCAGCAAGTTTCGCCTCTTCAGCAGCTAATCTTTCGTTGGTTTTTACTAATATATTTTTAGCATTGCTTTCAGCTTGAATATCAATAATAGCATCCCTACTTAATTGTTTACCAACTTTTAATGCTTGCTTAGTATTTTCTGCTACTTTGGCGTTACGCTCATCAATAGCGGTCTGTGCAAGCCTCTTTCTAGCATCATCAATTTCTTTTTGTGCATCAGCACCTAACGGGATTACATTTCCTTTTGCATCTTCTACAATCCTTCGATCTTCGACTGCTCTTAATGAATCTTTTAATCCGCCTAATTTACCGATAAGTATATCAACAACTTTGATGCCTCCCGTTAAACTATCAACTACCTCCTTAAACCACTTACCAATATTGCTATCTGGATTAGTAGTGATATTAGTCATGCTATTGCCTAGCTTATCTAGTGAGGCGCCTAACGTGTCGTTCTTTATAGCAAATTGCTCAGAAGCTAAAGTAGCATCCTCCAACGCTTTAGTAGATTCATCAATGTGTCCATTAAGCCCTGGCAAATTAGCCGCTAATGCTGAAACGACCTGACTTGCTCCAGCACCACTAATTTTAAGTGATTTTAGAATACTATTGAATGCAACAGTAGATTTACCACCGTTATTCATTCCTTGAAGAAACAAATCTAATGCGCCCTTAGTATCAGTATTGATTAATGTGGTAAACTCTCTCAGTGTTAGGTTAGCGTCCGCGAACTTTGCTACTGCATAAAATCCTTGGTTATTTACGGATAAAGCACTAATCAATCTTTTAAATGCCGTTCCAGCAACCTCAGCACTAACACCGTTTTCTTCTAATACGGCACCATAAGATAATATCACAGGTAAAGCTATACCAGCCTGTTTAGCTACACCACCTACACGCTCACCAAAGTCAGCAAGGAAATCACCTGTAGCAAGTCCTGATTGACCTAACTTCAATATTGATGATCCTATTTGGTTGTACGCTTTTTCTACATCACCACCATTTTTAGCGGATATCCCAAATACATTATCAAGTACTCCTAATGATTTAGCTATACCCTCAGCGCCTCCTTTGAGTTCTCCAGATAAAGTAACTGCTAATTGATCAACAGCCTTAGTAAAGCCTGCTAATTGATCTTTTGCGATACCAAGCTGACCACCAATAGTAGCAATACCTAGTAAGTCTTTTAATCCAGTTCTTGTGTCAATTTTTTGTAGTGCTACGCTTAAATTATTAACTTCTTCAGCAGATAACTGAGCAGTCCTGCGTACATCAGCTAAGGAATCCGATATTTCGGAATTGGTACTAAGAATTTTACCTACTCCAGCGATTGCCGCATAAGCAGATACATATCCGGCAGCTAATACACCTAAAGATGAGCCAACACCTGATATAGCACTTCTATAATTACCGACGTTCCTTTGGTTGTTGCCTAGTCTCCTGTCAAATTCTGTTAATTCAGCATTTAACCTTCTATAATCAGCAATACGAGCCTGTTGAGCAGCCCCCATGTTTTGAAATCCACCTTGAGTACTTCTGATTTCTCGACCTAATGCTGCAAGTCGTTGTTGCGCTTCTTGATAAGAGCCATTTGCGGCTACTTGTGCTGTCCTGGCTGTACGTAAAGCTGCTGCTTCTGCTTTCCTTTGCTCGTTTAATGCGCGGGTTTGCGCAGTGAATTGTTGTTGACTAATCCGCCCAGCCTCATATTCATTCCTTAACCGTAAATTCTCTTGAGTCAACTTTTGAGTTTCAGCAAGTGAATCCCGCATAGCTTTCGTCATGCGAGTTTGGGCGTTAGTGAAATTAGCAGTTGAGGCGGGAGCCATACTAATACCACCAACCTCTTGAATTAGCTTTTTTAGACCTAATAACCGTTTCCGGCTTTCTGCAACATCAACTGTGGTTAAAAATTTAAGGCCACCGCCTGCTTGTTTCGCCATGTTAACAAAAGTAAATCAACCCTCGCGCGTAGACTGGAGTATCAGTTTACTTAGTGGAGGTGGTAAGCCTAAAATATATCATCTGAATCCTTAACCTCTATTTTCTCTTTCTTCTCCCCCTCCGAGTCTGTCCGTGGTATAGATGCTAAATAAAGTATGTAGTTATTCCAAGTAGTTTCGTATAGTATTGAATTGGGGGTGAACGCTCCTTCTGAATACTTGCATAAACTTAGGATGTTGCGATGTGGGAGGCTATCAACTCGCTCCCTTCTGTTGGACTCATCTCTTCCGGCATCAGTATCTTCACTGTCCCTTTCATTAAGATGATAGAATCGGTAAAAGCCTCCATGTTTAAGGATTGGAAGCTGGCAACTAAGGCATCACGTAATTGGGAGCCTGTTAAGTTGTTGGTTAGGAACGTGACTAGATCGGCTGCAGGTTCTTTATGATCATTCTGCAAAGCACAAGCAATCATGTAGATAATCCGAGGCATATGTTCAGTAACCAATCCAACGTTGAAGGAGTTGTCTTGGAAGATAGCATCTGGTAATAAAGATGCTTCACCCGCAATCCTAATTTGATTGGCTACAACTGCTTCATGAAATACAAGGTGCCGGATTAGTTCGGGCTTATGCTTCCAGTCTGTCAGCCGTGACCATAGTCTACGCTTAGCCTGTACCCTAACAACTACATCCATTTCGTGAATGGGTGCCTGTGTCAGCGTATTAGCTATATTTTTGAGTACTTGTTTATCTTCCATAATCTAGACCCGTATTGGGCGGTGATAAGAAAGCCCTAACGATTTGCTAGGGCTCTACTTTATTTTGCTTTCTTTTTTGTCGGCTTATCAACTTGAAGCGGTTCCTCTACAAATTCAACAGGTGGTAGGATTGTATCTTCTGGCAGTAACTCTAAAAGCCCTGTGCCTTCTGGTCCGTGTCTGTCTACAATGTATTGAGGAACTTCAACCTCTGCGCCTTTCAAGTAAGTTGTGCTGTTCTGCTCAACATGAAGCGATTCTAAAAACTTTACTTTAATGCTATTCATAGAACTAACCTCCTTTCAGTTATGGTGTAGTTGAATCAATTACAGCATTACCCTCTGTAATCCAAGTTTTCACCATTAAGGCATCCAGGTTGGTAGTTGTAGTTTTGAACGCGCCAATTTTACCTGTAAGCAATAACTGTTGAACAGTGGTTTTTGAAAGGTTGTTAACGAAAGTAGTAGTGAAAGCAACGTTAGGCATAACGATAGTTTGCTTCCTACCATCTTTCATGCTGCGCGTAGTAATTTTCAAAGAAAGGTTAGCTACTTTGCGTTTCGCAAGCATTGTTGTTTTTGAAGTTGTAGCAACATATTCTTGATTGAAAAGCATTGCCATGATTGTAGGATATTGCTGTAGAATACCGAAAGCGATTGTATCAGCTTCTCCAGGAGTATAAAATGTAATGAAAGCTACATCTTTGTCTTCTGGGATAAGATCTGTTTCAGTATCTGCATTTTTTGTGTAAACAACGGTATCAGGAGCGATATACTCAACCTGAGTCCATACTGCTGTGCCGATCCCTGCTTCCGTAAAGAATGCCGGACCAACCTCTATTTTTTCGACACCACCAACTGCGTAAGTTGCCATAATATTATTTGTTTAGTTGCCCGAAGGCGGTTAAATATTCTTATAATTTTGTAATGACTGGTATTCAAATGGTATGTTCACAAAGTAACTCCCGTCGGAATCTTGCAGTATATTTTGGCTATCCTCTATCCAAGTTTGGAATGTAGCCTTGTATTGTTCATCTATCAGCGCAATCACTGCCCTTGATAAAACCATCATCTTAGCTTGGTCTGCGATCTTTACACTATTCGAGGTAATCGTTGGAACGTAACAATTAACGTTTCCCGATCCTTTCTGTAAGCTTGTGTTAGTGATCCCAAGTGCGTTGATTACTATGTCAGTAAAGTTAGCACGACCTGTTGGCCTTTCTGTTTGAAAGATTTTACCATCAGCACCAAGTAAGGTCAGTATAGCAGGCATGTTAAGCAATCCCCGAACGTCAATAGTTATATCAAATGAATCTTTCATAGTATTTTAGCTAATTCACCTTGCAAACTATCTCCGATCACGTGACTAATTACATCCTTACCTTTGGCTTGAACGAATATTGCATACTGCTCAGCTGCTACGAACACCATACATATCTCTTGCGCTTCCCTTCCGTATAAAGCAATTGCCTCTGACATTTCTCTACCTATTTTATTCCCATGTTCGCCTTTACCTATTGGCGGGAAGTAGGTTTCTCTGATTAGTCCGGTTTCATCAACTATACACATTCCGATAGATGAACGTAGGTTCCAGGTAATGTTACCGAATCCTCCATCTTGCTTAGTCTGTCTACGAGCTTTGTCAACAAGTCTTTCACCAAGCCGCCTCAGGCTGTCCACAATTTCATCATACCAAGCTTCTTCTTCCTCACGGATGTAAGCTTCGATATCACTCATTGAGAAGTTTGCGCTTATCGTTATCATACGTCAATCCTCCAACTTAGCAATGTTCCTGTTCTGTCAACGTACCTAACTGGGCCTGAGAAATGCACTAGATCACCTTCACTCACTGTAACCGTCTGCCACATCTTCGGCATTACTGAACCAATAGCCACCCTAATACGTCCTACTTGCAATGATTCTGTGCTGTCCTCATTTTTCAACACCTTAGTGCTGTTTTGGTGGAATCTGCAGTCGATCGCTACTTGTGAACCTGGAACTTCTGGAAGTGGCAACCCAGTTACGGGATCTTCACCACCACCCGTGCCGGGTAAAGTAAATGTTAGGGTGTGTTTTCTTACCATGGTTGCACTTGTCTTACAGTCGGCTTCAATGGCGCGAAACAATCAAATAGGAACCACTTGCGCATGATAGCTGAATACATACCACGTAGATCAGATGAGTACTTTATCGAAACATCATCCTCACGTACTTCCACTACCTGAATAGTAGTTAAAAGAAGCCCCGCCCATACCATATCAACTGCTTTACCATCCGTGCTCGGGCTATAGTCGGACGAACCATCCAGTCCAGCTTCAAGTAATGCTAAGTCAAGTGCTGTATCACTAATGGATAGCGGTGCAACTTTGGTGTTAAGGGCTTCTTTTATGGTCATATCAATAGGGGTGTTATTTCGCATCTACGTATCCTAATTCAACTAGCGCAGTCAGTCTCTCAGAATCGAAATGGCTTACATCAGCACCTACCTCATGGATAAGCTCCCAATTTTTTGCGTCTCTAAATTCTGTAACAACCAGATGCTTCTTAGCACCCGATTGTTCTTTAGCTTCCTGCTTAGCCATTACGCTTGTAGAGTTAAGGAGTCAAGTAAATAAGTTGGAGCAGACACAATCGGCACGCAACGTGCTTGAGATGAAGTGAATTCACCTAAAGACGGCTTGTTCTGACGGTACTTAGATACTAATATCTTGCTGTCAACTAATTGGTATGATACTCCGGCTACTGGGTGATTTTGCTCAGCTAACTTAGCATAAGTCAATGTTCCGACTACTTCAGAAGTAACGCCTACTAATGCACCAGCCGCCCAAGGCTTAACTGCTGTTTTTACGCCATTCTTTTCAAACAGTACAGTACGATCAACAATGTCAAACGTATATCCATACTCTTGAGATACAGCTTCATTTAAGCGTGATAAGTTTGGAGTTGGTTTAGTTGTTCCATAGTTACCCACAAACATCGCATACAAATCTTTAGCCTCATTGCTCTTTGCGATATTAGCAAAGGTCGCAGGATCAAGCATGATTCTGATAACTTTGTTACCATCTAAACTCGCTTTCGCCAGGATTTTAAGATTGATTTGTGTTAACGGATTTGAAGTCGGATCGCTAAACAATACGGTGGCACCGAATTTATTTGCAGTAGGGTATTTGTAATCTACACGGATACCTGTACCGACGTTGTTAGCGTCAACTAAAGCAATTCCAGTAGAATAACCTTGCAAAAATTCAGCTTCGTTTTCTTCAAAAATACCTCCGATTACTTTAGGGATATCAGCAAACAACTTTTGATTGATTTGAGCATCTTGACCACCAATAGCGATAAGAGTATCAATATCTTGCATTTGTTGTTCATTCAACTTCATTTCCATACCTTTTTTAGGGATATCTCCTGAAGCCTTACCAATTGAGTCACGAGTCTTTAATGGTAGAGGTGAATCCAACGCTACAACATCGGCAGCTACTAGAGTGCCATTGATTGTGATTGAATCCCATTTACCAGACACAGAAAACTCGTCACGAAGCATAGTTTTATGTCTATACGTAAGTGGGTTTGTAGATCCATTAAGAGTTTCAACTACACCGTGAGAAACGGGGTTGAATAACTTGTCTACGTATACTTTATAAATTGAAGTTTCCATATTAGTCTTCTAAAAAGGTGATTAATGGCAACGCTGCTGATACTGCTGACTGAATTGTAGCCATTGGGAACGGACAAGCTGCCGGGTTAACACTACCTCTGACCATGATACCCGCAAAAGCTCGGGATGTTAATACTGTGCTCACAAGAATACCAGCATACACGTGGCCTGCTGGTAAAGTGGTATAAGCCGCTTCCCCTGCTGCCAACGGCATAGGTTTGTATTCTTTAGTCGCAGTTTCTCTGATGATGACGTGACCTGCTTTGATCACCTCGGGAACGAAACCTGTAACTACTAATGTTCGGCCACCTCTAATTGCTTCAAAGTTATCCCTGATAACAATTGAGTCATTGCCTACTGATAGAGAAACAGAATCGTTGGTTAAATTCGCTACTGCCATTTTCTGTTTACATTATTGATTTTACAACTGAAGCTGCTTCCTCTTTGGATGCTTCTTTTACTGCGCCTACTTTTACATGGGCACCACCCGCTGGTTTATCTCCACCAAGTCCGGCGTTAGCTTCTTCCTGAATAGCAGTTGCGTGATCATCTTTGGTGTCATCAATGAAAGAAGTGAAATCTTCATCATCTTTGAAACTGATCCTGTCAAATTTCTTTAACTCACGTACCTGGTAATCTTTGGAAGTCCCTTCCATTGATTTGATGAATTGTTCCCTACGGGTTGTAGCCACTTCTTTTTGACCGAATGAAGCTAGTTTTTCTTCTAATGCTTTGTTTTTAGCGTCTTGCTGTTTCATGAATGCTTTCATCCATTCTGGCGTGTCCGCTGGTAACTCAACATCTTCGATTTTGCCTTCTTCAATGGCTTTTAGTCTTGCTGCTTCTTTCTCTGCTGCTTCTTTGGTTGCTTTTGCTCTTTGGTGATCATCAAGTGATGCGATTTCCGTGAACGGAGTCAGATCATTAATGGCATCTAAATTAGCATCAATAGCGGTGTCGTCCGATTCGTCCGTTAATCCCTTTTCTGCTTTTGCTACAATAGCATCAATACGCTTTTGAGATAGATTCACTCCTGCTGCTTTTGCTTTCAGTCGTGCTGCAATCTTAATTTTAAGTGACATAAAATTTCGTTTTGGTTTTTTAGCTGAGTTGCATCCGTTAATTACTCGTGCTACACCTCGCTGATTGATACGAAATTACCTCGCGAATAACGCCCCCCGAAACGGGTTGACTTACCACGTAGCCTAAGTAAACAAACCGATACAATCAGGTGTTGTGTGCCTATGACCAATTCGCGCACCTTACTCATTACAACATTCAACGAGATGGCATTTCAGTGGGTTATAGCTCATCCTGTTTTAGGAAAGCGTGTTCATCCAGTTAAGGGGTTTATAACCATGGATGAGTATGAACACATTACTGTTTGGATTGGTTATTTTGATGAGGCTTATTGCGAAAAGCATATTAAGCCGGATATATATGCTTATACTAGTCAGTTCATTACCGTACTAGAGCCATTAGTAGCTGCTGTATGCGTAAAATGTGAGATACGTAGAAAGACATTCCCAATTAATTTCCTTGGGTATAGGGATAACATAATGAAATTTATCAGCTATGGAGTTTGAAATAAATATTGATGAGGTATTGTATAGGGTGGTGCCTAGTCAGGGTGACGAAACGTATAGTGTGGATGGGGATGGATTGTCGCTTGTGTTGCGACCATATTTAAGTGACTATGGCGTTACCTGGGGGCTTGTGTCGGGTGATGCTGACTTGGATCTGGTTGCTCAGATTGGGGAGCTTATAGAGGATTATGAAATGTAAAAAAGCCCTGACTTGTGAGAAAGGGCTTGAGTGTATTAGGGTAGCGTACCGCTACTTACCAGCTTTATGCCGGATTATAAATATCAACGCTAATAGATGGATCAATGATAATCCTGAAAAACCTAATATAAGTTTGGGATCACCATTAATTTGATATCCTTTAAATGCTATAATACCAAAGAATAAAATAAAGAATGCACACATCATTTCAATTTGTCTATCTAAAAGTTTCATCTTTCTTAATCTTTAAATTCCAACTCTTGCCCGGTCACTATATTCCCCTTTCATTAATCTAACTAAGGCAATCATTTGTCCTTCAGTTTTAATCTCATGAGTCAGGACAATATTACTATCTTCACGAGCATCGTGACAGTATAGGGTTTTATCAGATACATCAAAATATACAGAATCATATACTTGAAACATCCCTAGCTCGTTGCTATAATCTAGCAGTAAATTATTTGAAAGAAACTCTGATGTGATTAATTTTTCCATACCCTAAATATACTAATTTACCCCTCATCCAGTGTGGCGTGAATGCTTGTGTGCATTATAATTCGTCTTTGAGTTTTAGTATTGCTTGCTTCGTAGTAGCGTATGTTACCTGGAAATTCCTTAGAACTAATCCGGCACCTTTCAAAGGATTGTCTCCGTCTATATCATAAATCATTTCCTGTGATTGACTTGCCGCCTCATCTAGTTTAGCGTTAGCGTACAACTTCATGGCTTGCAACAAAGCAGGGTCTACATCTTCATGCGCTGAACTCTGTTTGCTACGTATCACCTCGTAGGCTTGCTC